>ERZ773267.984-NODE-984-length-16986-cov-24.346819_pt1 | contig 16986 bp, 13 predicted proteins | sample MGYA00511959_ERZ773267 | MGnify/ENA primary metagenome ERZ773267 (study PRJEB29015, sample SAMEA2738165) | human oral metagenome | biome: human oral; feature: human-associated habitat; material: saliva | place: China | collected 2240 ... | reverse complement strand
TTCGCTTTTTGACGGGTTTGGTATCTTATATTATGTCTATCCATATTGCTGCTAAACAAGGTGAGATTGCTGATAAAATTCTCTTGCCAGGCGATCCGCTTCGTGCCAAGTTTATTGCGGAGAATTTCCTAGAAGATGCCGTTTGCTTTAACGAAGTGCGGAACATGTTCGGCTACACTGGAACTTATAAAGGCCAGCGTGTTTCTGTTATGGGGACAGGGATGGGAATGCCCTCAATCTCTATCTATGCGCGTGAGCTGATTGTGGACTACGGTGTGAAAAAGCTGATCCGTGTCGGAACAGCGGGCTCACTGAATGCTGATGTTCACGTCCGTGAATTAGTACTGGCTCAGGCGGCTGCAACTAACTCCAACATTATTCGTAATGACTGGCCACAGTATGATTTTCCACAAATTGCCAGCTTTGATTTGCTGGACAAGGCTTATCATATTGCTAAAGACTTGGGCATGACAACCCATGTCGGAAATGTTTTGTCGTCAGATGTTTTCTATTCGAACTATTTTGAGAAAAATATCGAGCTGGGCAAATGGGGTGTGAAAGCTGTTGAAATGGAAGCTGCAGCCCTTTACTATCTGGCTGCCCAGCACCAAGTAGATGCCCTAGCTATCATGACCATTTCTGATAGTTTGGTCAATCCTGACGAAGATACGACAGCAGAGGAACGTCAAAATACCTTCACTGATATGATGAAGGTTGGTTTGGAAACCCTGATTGATTAAGCATGAATCTAGATTTAAAAGAGGAAATTCTCTTTGCGATTTCCCGTTATGACTATGCTTATGCCTATAAACTGGCGCAGAAGTTGATGGGAAATTCCTCGATTGTAACCAGCCTATTGGCTATTCTGGCAGAGCGCAGAGAGCTCAATATTCTGCCAGCCATGGATGAAGAGTTGAAGACTGCCTTGCAGACGCAAAGCGGTTTTCAGCTTTTTTGTCATACCGATTTGGCTGATGAACAGCTAGCCAACTATCTCTATGATTTGGAAGCCAAGCTGCGCAATGAGCAGATTATTGACTTCGTTCGGGCGGTCAGCCCAGCGATTTATCGGATTTTCATGCGCTTGATCAAGCTGGAAATTCCTGATATTGAGCACTTTATCCATAATTCTCGTAAAGCCAGCTATGACCGCTGGAAGTTTGAACGGATGCGGGAGTCGAATTACGCTGTCTTACAGGTCTTTCATGCGGACAGTACAGTCAATTCATCCAGTCTGACAGAGTTGATTTTGCATTTGGATCTGCCGGAGTCTGTCAGGGAAGAGGTCAGACAGCTACGGGAATTGGAGAAGTCAGTCCGAAATCCGCTGGCTCATCTGATTAAGCCCTTTGATGAGGCAGAATTATATCGGACAACTGGTTTTTCATCCCAGTATTTCATGGAGATTTTGGTGGACTTGGCACGTTTCACAGGTATTGTCTACGATCGGGAACATTTTTATTTTGATGAGGCAAACCGCTTGGTTAGAGCTTTATTGATAGGAGAGGAAAATGGATAAAATACAGCAGTTGCAAGACATGATTGACCAAAGTCAGAATATCGTCTTTTTCGGTGGGGCGGGTGTCTCGACTGAGTCTAATATCCCTGACTTTCGCAGTTCGGATGGGATTTACAGTGTTAAGCTGGGGCGGCATTTTACGGCAGAGCAGCTGGTTTCGCATACTATGTTTGAGCGCTATCCGCAGGAGTTTTTCGACTTTTACAAGAAATACCTGCTCTATCCAGATGCCAAGCCCAATGCGGCTCACGCTTATCTGGCTCATCTGGAGAAGACCGGCAAGCTCAAGGCTGTGGTGACGCAAAATATTGACAGCCTGCACGAAATGGCTGGTTCAAAAAATGTCCTCAAGTTGCACGGCAGTGCGGATAGGAATTTCTGTTTAGGCTGTCAGCGATTTTACGATTTGGAGGCATTTCTAGCTCTGCCTGGGACGGTGCCCTACTGTCCTGACTGCGGCGGCGTGATCAAGCCCGATGTGACCCTCTATGAAGAGTCTTTGGATATGGAGACTTTCCAGCAAGCTGCGCAGGCCATTCATCAAGCCGACCTGCTAATCATCGGGGGCACTTCCTTGGTGGTCTATCCCGCAGCCAGTCTCATCCAGTACTTTGCTGGCAAGCATCTAGTCGTTATCAACAAGACCAGCATTCCACAGGACAAGCAAGCTGATCTCGTCATCGAAGGAAAGATAGGGGAAGTGTTTGCGCAGTTGAGGCAGTAAAACTAAAAAAGTTTTTTTGCTAGGAATGTTTGGTTAGAAAACGAAATTTTGTCTGGCTATTTATGATATCGTGAGCTATAAGCGACGCTTGAAGCTATCAAAGCTTTTAGAAGGATATGGTGTGAGGGTTCAGCGTTCCTGCTTTGAGCTGGCTCTTGATAAGCTGGACTTTGACTGCCTTGTGAGGGAGCTGAGGGCCTTTTATCAAGCAGAAGAAGGGGACAATATCATTATCTATCTGGGGCACAAGGAAGAGGAGGCTGGGACAAAAGTCCTAGCCTCTCAATTGTCTTTGAATTGTCGAGCAAGACGCAGTGGTTGAGTGGGCTCTACTACGCTGATTTCATCAGCTTTTACAGCCCTACTCAACTGTGCGGAGGTGGGACGACGAAATCGAATTCTAACGAATTACCGATTTCTGCCCCACTCTCCATGATGGCGCGGAGTTGATAGACGATATTTTGTTCTTTTAAGCTGTTATTTCTGGGCTAGGCATGGTATAATGAGGTTAGGGTTTAACTAGTTTTAGGGGACACAAGATGTAGTGGTGGGGCTTCTGCGCTTCTACACAAGATATGGCGTTAGCCCCCCCCTAAACCTCGCGAGGGTACGGAAACGAATTGTATATTTTTAAAGTTCTTCTGCTCGACGGTTAGCTCCCCCCTTAATCCTCGCGAGGGTACGGAAACTGGTGAGCAGTGGCTACGTGCTCAGGAAGCATTCGTGTTAGATCCCCCCACATCCTCGCGAGGGTACGGAAACTTGGCCTCGGTGATGAGACCTTCGGTGTCTTCCAGTTAGCCCCCCCTAATCCTCGCGAGGGTACGGAAACAATATGCCATGAAGTATACCTCCTGAAATAGAATATGTTAGACCCCCCCAATCCTCGCGAGGGGACGGAAACTCATTGGGTGACAGCTTCGATAAAACACCCGTAAAGGTTAGACCCCCCACAATCCTCGCGAGGGTACGGAAACGGACATCGCGGTACATGTAAAAGTCATTCGTCGCACTGTTAGACCCCCCATAATCCTCGCGAGGGTACGGAAACCCATTCTTACCGACAACAAAAGCTATATCAGGATATTCCGTTAGACCCCCCAAAATCCTCGAGAGGGTACGGAAACTAATCAGTGTAAGTACCTAGGTAACGTTTACTACCGTTAGAACCCTCCATATCCTCGAGAGGGGACGGAAACAAATTGTACTTGCACTCCAGCCCAAACCAGCGCTTGATAGCCCCCAAAAAAATCCTCAAGAGGGGACGAAAACTCAAATATTTTAGGTATAGTATTCGTTGCTTGAATTTTGTTAGCCCCCCCTAATCCTCGCGAGGGGACGGAAACTAAGTAATGTGCTCTCGTACCGTAACTAATACTTCGTTAGACCCCCCTACATCCTCGCGAGGGAACGGAAACGATAAATGTACCAATCAGGTAGACCAAGAAAATATGTTAGATCCCCCCATATCCTCGCGAGGGTACGGAAACCATACAATAGGTACCTTAGTTCCGTCATTCTGGGTTAGAATCCCCCTAAACCTCGCGAGGGTACGGAAACTCAAACCGCCTCGTCAGCCCTCGCACATCCTCTGTGGTTAGCCCCCCAAAAATCCTCGCGAGGGTACGGAAACTCACGGTAGATGTAAGTAACAACAGTCTTACCTTCGTTAGAGCCCTCCTAATTCTCGCGAGGGTACGGAAACACAAGGAATTTTCCGTAAGCTCCAGCGGTCACTGTGTGTTAGAACCCCCCAATCCTCGCGAGGGTACGGAAACTCAGGGCCATAACGGAAAAAAGCAGAGTGCTAGAGTGTTAGAACCCCCATAATCCTCGAGAGGGTACGGAAACACTTCGTCGATTTCAAAACTGAAGTACATACCTGCTCTGTTAGCCCCCCAAAAATCCTCGCGAGGGTACGGAAACGTTTTGTTTTCCTTTCTTTCAAAAAAACTGATTAGTTAGAACCTCCCTAATCCTCGCGAGGGTACGGAAACTTTCGCACGATGTCGCTTATGTGGTTGATGTGTTCGTTAGAGCTCCCCAATCCTCGCGAGGGTACGGAAACCAAAGTCCGTCTGGTTCTTGCATTCATCACCCTTTCGTTAGATCCCCCTAATCCTCGCGAGGGGACGGAAACTGATATTCTTCGACTGTAAACATTGATCCGATTTGTTAGAACCCCCAAAATCCTCGCGAGGGGACGGAAACTCTATACGGCTCTGAATATCCATATCAAGATTTTGTTAGCCCCCCCCCCAATCCTCGCGAGGGTACGGAAACTTATCCACAAAGTCTATTAAATGGTTCACATTTCGTTAGACCCCCCAAATTCTCGAGAGGGTACGGAAACTTAAATAGACGAAGTGTTGTTTGTGTCATATTCGTTAGATCCCCCTAATCCTCGCGAGGGGACGGAAACGTTTATCCTTTGCGGCTTGAAGAAGATATTCTTGTTAGATCCCCCCAATCCTCGCGAGGGGACGGAAACTCAGCAATTTTAATTTTTCCACCAAACTCTAATCCGTTAGAGGCCCCCTAATCCTCGCGAGGGTACGGAAACGAATATTAGGCCGGCGTATGAAATATTTTTTACTAGGTTAGATCCCCCCAATCCTCGCGAGGGTACGGAAACTAAGAAGCCTTGGAATTTGGATCTACCGTAATGTTTGTTAGCCCCCCCAACCCTCGAGAGGGGACGGAAATACACCACAGGTTTTTCTCTTTCGGGAATACTCATGCTGTTAGCCCCCCCTAATCCTCGCGAGGGTACGGAAACAAAACAACGATGCTGAAAATATAGATACTGTGTTCTTTCGTTAGATCCCCCCAATCCTCGCGAGGGTACGGAAACTGATGATTGTTAGCCTTAGATTTGGCAATACGCTCGTTAGCCCCCCCTAATCCTCGCGAGGGGATGGAAACATAAGTTTTATAGGTTATCATCGAATTAAATAACTTGAGTTAGACTCTTCCACATATCTTGTAAGGGTACGGAAACAATTTCGTCGTTCTGATAAGTTCTAGTGTCATTGTGTTAGAACTCCCTGATCCTCGCGAGGGTACGGAAACTTCCATTTTTTTCACCCCGTATTTCTATAAAAATTGTGTTAGCCCCCCCAATCCTCGCGAGGGGACGGAAACTTATCTACGTTTTCATATTGCTCTAGTTCCTTGTTGGTTAGAACCCCCCAGATCCTCGCGAGGGTACGGAAACCATTTTCCTTCTTTCTACTGGAATAAATCCAGAATGTTAGCCCCCCCAATCCTCGCGAGGGTACGGAAACTGAAGGGCTGCCCCCTCATGAATAGCCGCTGAAAAGGTTAGATCCCCACTAATCCTCGCGAGGGTACGGAAACTTTCACCCTTTGAGGCTTTAATGCGGAAAGTGATTCATTAGCCCCCCAATCCTCGAGAGGGGACAGAGTGGATAGGGGCTTTTTTACTTTCCCTCAGCTTCTTGCTTTGCCAAGAAAGAAGGATCTTGGCTGCTTAAGCTTTTTTAAACGCTTCAAAAACATTGACAACGCTTTCAAAACTTGATATAATAAGCTCAGTAAATAATAATCGTTCTAAAGGGCGCCATGAAATCGGTGAAACATACTTTTGCCTTTTTCGGGCGCTTTTGCAGTATAGAGAGGAGACCGTGTGAAGAAAGTAGAGTTACATTTATCAAAGACAAGACTAAAAGACGAAGAATTGGTCAGTAAGCTTCAGGGCTTTTTGATGGCAAGCATTTCGCCAGACTTTGCGACCTTTCTCCATGAGCAGGAGACCAATCCCTATTCGATGAATCTGAGATCCACGCGCGATGAGTCGGTATGGGTTGTCAATTTGCTTTCAGAAGAGGCGGAACAGCAAATGCTAGCTCCCTTATTAAACTTGGAAACCATCAAGCTAGAGAGCTACGCTGAGGAAATCCTTGTCAAAAAGGTGGAAATCCACTCCTTGTCCCAGCAGACCTTGCTGAATATTTACCAAGATGATGATGCCTCCCACCTGATACGCGTCCATTTTTATACGCCAACGACCTTTAAGCGACAGGGGCAGTTTGTGCTATTTCCAGACACGCGTCTGATCTTTCAAAGTTTGATGCAAAAATACAGTCGACTGGTGGAAGGAAGAGCGGAAATCGAAGAGGAGACCCTACAGTTTTTAGCAGACCATAGCCAAATCACCAGCTATCATCTAAAAAGTCATTATTTTCCAATTCATGGACGAAAATACCCCGCCTTTGAAGGCAGGGTGACGATACAGATAAAGGGAGCATCCACGCTCAAAGCTTATGCCCAGATGCTCCTAAGATTCGGTGAGTATGCTGGCGTCGGAACAAAGTGTAGCCTAGGAATGGGAGGGATGAGAATTGAAGAAAGAAAAGATTGATTTGATTTACTGTGCCTTGTTTCTCAATCTTGGCCGTATTGTCAGTCGCTCACTTGGCCAGTCTGATGATATAGACTTAGGAAAAGCATGGTTAAAGAAACAACTTCCTCAGCTGAATTTGTATGAAGATAGCAGAGCAGGAAAGATCGTTAGCTTAGCAGATCGTATTGCAAGTGGTTTACCAGATGATAGAAAGGTTATGTCAGATAAACTTTTCTACCCTCAAGCAGATATTTTTAATGCTTTCAAAGAGGACAAGGGTTCTCGTTATCAGAAATTTGAAGTTCTGACAGATGATAGTGAACTCAATATTGCCAGCCACGAAGCAGATGATATTAGTCAAGACTACTATGAGGAACTGCTGAATATTTTGAAAGAAAAACTGCAAGAACTTCCCTTAAGGGAAGAAAGCTTGCCATCCTTTTTCAATCTTTGGCGGATTTTGTTTTCGAAAGTACCTCTACTTCCTGGCGACAAGGAGCTGGGAGATCTCTCTCTGGCAGAGCATAGTAGATTAACAGTTGCTTTTGCTACTGCGATTTTTGATTATCTGAAAAGTCAAGACCAATATACTCTACTAGATGATGAATCCAAATTTTATAGAGAATCAGCCTTCTTGCTAGCTAGTTTTGATTTGTCTGGCATTCAGGACTTTATCTACAATATCGCCAGCAAAGGGGCTGCTAAGCAACTCAAGGCTCGCAGTCTTTATCTGGAATTTATGAGTGAAAATATTGTGGATAGTCTCTTGGAGAAGTTGGCTCTATCACGCGCCAATGCCCTTTATGTCGGTGGTGGCCATGCCTATTTTGTTTTACCCAATACAGAAGCTACAGTGGCAGCTTTGGAGCAGTTTGAAATAGATTTTAACGGTTTCCTACTGAAGCATTTTCAGACGGGTCTCTATGTTGCTTTTGGTTGGGCACCATTTGCCGCAGAACAGATTATGAAATACCGTTATGGCTCGGTTGCCAGCTATCTACAACACTATCGCGAGATCTACCAAGAGACTAGCCGGATGATTTCTGAAAAGAAAATCTCTCGCTACGATGCAACTATCCTGCGAGAGCTCAATAAGGGTGGTAAACAGTCTGAACGGGAGTGTGAAATTTGCCATGCAGTTGGGGAGATTGAGATGTTGCGGATAGGTGGTGAGGATGTACAAAATCTTTGTCCTATTTGTCGTGAGCTTAGAGGCTTTGCTGCTAAAATTCATACTTTTGACGATACTGAAAATCCTGAAAGGGAAGACTACTATTATTTCCAAATTGTAGAGGGAGAAGAAGGACTGCCGATTGGCCCTGAAGCTGTATTGCTGGCTGTTGATGAAGATGATATTTCCACCTCTAGTCGTTTATATGTGAAAAATAAATTTTCTACGAATAATGCTGCTATTCATGTCTTTATAGGAGACCGTCAGGCAGCGAATATTGAAGACTATGCAGGTCTATCTCAAAAAGAAATCGAAGGAACTGAGGGAGTAGCTAAGGGAATTAAGCGGCTGGCCGTTTTGCGTTTGGATGTAGACAATCTAGGTGCAGCTTTTATGGCTGGATTTTCTAAGCAGGAAGGTGGAAGCTATAATACTCTTGCTCGCTCTGCTGTATTTTCTCAGCAGATGAGTCTTTTCTTTAAGTTTCACATTAACCAATTTGCAAAGGATAAGAATTTGACGATTATCTATGCAGGTGGTGATGATGTATTTGCGATTGGCAGCTGGCAGGATGTTATAGATTTTGCGGTGGATATTAGGCAGAAATTTATTGCTTTTACAAATGGGAAGCTGACCTTATCTGCAGGTGTTGGGCTTTATCCAGACAAAACTCCGATTCATCTGATGGCTTTGGATGCTGGACAACTTGAAGAGGCCGCCAAGGAAAATGGTAAAGATAGTATTTCTCTTTTCAATGAACGGTACACTTTCAAGTTTGATGACTTTATTAATGAGATTTACAAAGGGAAATTGAAGGATATTCGGAAATATTTCTCTGGTCAGAAGGAGCGGGGTATCAATTTTCTCTATCGCTTGGTTGAACTTTTGCAACTTAATGACAAAGAAATGTATAAGTCACACGGATCTTCTGATGATAGAAGGATGAATGTTGCCCGCTTAGCCTACCTACTGGCGCGAATGGAAGATGAAGCCAACAAAGAGGAGAAGGAACATTTCAGAGAATTCAAAAATGCTTTTTGGAATTGGTATAAGAGTAGCAGTAAAACACAGAGAGAAGCAGAGTTAGCTCTCATCTACTATCTATATGAGATTAGAAAGGTATAAAAAGATGGCACCGTACGAAAAAAATAAAAATAACCAAAATAACGGTGGAAAGAAATTTCCAAACAATCGTAATCAAGATAGATATGGTAATCAAAATAATGAACAAAACTGTTTCAAGCTTGAGCCGCCTATTTTGACGGATGATTATGTCGATAAGGCGGAGAAGGTTATTCGTAAGTTGGATAATTCAGGGAAATACGAAAAAGGACCAAGTAAGGGCAAGATGAAATTCAAATTAACCAGTACACAAATTCGTAATTTAGCAGCCTTGACCAGTAATCTTTTTGACGAAAGTAAAACCAAAAATGATATTGAAGAATTAAGAGAAAAAATCTCCTATTTGAGGATTCAGTTTGTTTACCAATCTGGAAGAGAACCAGCTGTAGAAGATTTTGTTAAAAAAGCAGCTTTGTTAGCAGCATTGAAAGAAATTCAAGATATACCGAGTTTGCAGCGCTTCTGTCGGTATATGGAAGCTTTGATTGCATATTTTAAATTCAACGGAGGAAGAGATCAATGACTTATTCAAAAGTAAAAATTTCAGGAATTATTGAGCTGAAAAGCGGCCTTCATATTGGAACCAGTAATGCCTTCGCAGCTATTGGTGCTACCAATAATCCTATTATCAAAGATCCCCTTACGAATCTTCCTTATATTCCAGGCTCCACTTTAAAGGGAAAAATGCGCAGCTTACTTTATCGGACAGACTATAATAAAAATACAACCGATGAATTAAGCAATGATAGTGAGGAAATTAGCCGTCTCTTCGGGAATGCAAAAAAATGTAAAATTGGCCGTTTAGTTTTTCGAGATGCCTTTTTAAACAACAAAGAAGAGCTAGGTAAAAGAGTATCTACTTACACAGAAGTTAAGTTTGAAAATACGATCAATCGCATTACCGCTGAAGCAACTCCTCGACAAGTTGAGAGAGCGATCCGTGAAAGTCAATTTGCTTTTGAGATTATCTATTCTATTCAGGAGAAAGAACTCACTGAGGTCGAAAAGGATATGGAAATTCTCAAAGCTGGTTTTGAATTGTTGGAATGGGATTACTTAGGCGGTTCTGGTAGTCGTGGCTATGGTAAAGTGTGTTTTAAAGACTTTGAGGTTAAGACTGTCTTTGGTGAATTTGATAAAGATAGGATTATAGAAGCTCTGAAGCCATATACTAAGGATGAGTCCGATGGTGGAGGAAGTACAGAGACCCTAGATTCAGAAATTAAGTAAGGAGGTCTGCTATGGCCTATCAACTCTATAAATTAGATTTTAAGTCTGCACATTTTGGCGAAGGTCATTTGGATGATTCGGTCATGACTTTCACGGCAGCCCGTCTTTACTCCGCCTTAGTGCTTGAAGCTATCAAGGTGGGGGTCTTAGATAAGTTTGAAGCTTTATCTCAACAAGAGGAGTTTGTATTGACTGATGCTTTCCCCTATATGGGAGCCCCTTATCTCCCCAAGCCTATCGGCTATCCATTATTAGATAAAGTCAACCGAAGTGAAGATATTATCAAACAGCGGGAAGAAGCCAAAAAAGCAAAAAAGTTAGCTTTTATTAAGCTGGGGGATTTTGACCGTTTTCTATCTGGAAATAGTATCGTTAGTGAATTTCTGGCAACAAAATCGGTTAACACAAAAAACCAGCCCTTCCAAGACGGGAATCTTTATCAAGTTGCTTCAGTTCACTTTGACAAAAGCAGTCTGTATTTCATCGCCAATCAATCTGAATTGTTGGATCGTTTATTGGAAAGTCTTCAGTTCAGTGGGATCGGAGGGAAGCGTAGTAGTGGTTACGGTAGTTTTATTTTGGATAAAACTGTTGCCCAGCCACTGAATTTTTTGGAAAAATTAACTGTTAACCATACAGGCAAAGTAATGACTTTGACAACTTCCTTGCCGGTAGATAGTGATTTGGAAATAGCAATGAATGAGGGGCGTTACTTACTGAAAAAGGGAAGTGGCTTTGCATTTAGTGAGAAAATAGAGTCTAATTATCGTAAGCAGAATCTTTACACTTTTAAGGCAGGTTCAACCTTTTCCAAAACGTATAATGGTCAAATCTGTGATGTCAGGCCAAGTAATGAGTTTCCTCATCCAGTCTGGCATTATGCTAAACCCTTATTTTATATATTGGAGGAATCCAAATGAAGACAGAATATAGGAAATTTAAGTTGACCCTGTGTACATTGGGACCAGTGCATATTGGGAGTGGTCAGCTTCGTACCGCTCGTGAGTATATCCTTGAAGGGGACGAATATTATTTTCCAGATATGACGCTGCTTTATGACGAACTTATCAAACAAGGAATTGATGAAAAATTTCAAAAGTTCTTAATTGACTCGGATAATAAAACCAATCGAATAAGTGATTTTCTAGCTGAGCATGGCATAACAAAACGTGATTTTGGGGGTTATAGACTTAAAGCAACAGGACTTGAAAAGCCTAAAGGAGACTATGCAACCAGAAATCAGGAAACGACAGATCCAGGAGAAATTAATGGTGTTCATCAATTTATGAGAGATTGTTACGGCAACCCTTATATACCGGGCAGCTCTCTTAAAGGTGCTATTCGTACTATTTTGATGAATACGCATTGGCACTCAATGAATTTTAAGCAGGAAAATAAAAAAGGCAAAATCGTTGAAAATAAGAAAGCGATTCCTTGGGGACCAACCAGACGACAGAGACATGAAAAAATAAAACCTTTTGATGATATTTTTAATGAAATTCGTGTCTCAGACAGTCAGCCTCTGACAAATGATGATTTAATTCTTGTTCAAAAGTGGGATTTTACTCCAGATGATACAAAGCCGCATTCACTGAGTATATATCGTGAAGCTCTGAGACCTGGAACTAAGATGGAATTTGAAATCATTACTGCTTCAGGTTTTAAAGATGGAAGAGCCGGTGAGCTCGTTACTTCTCTTGGAGAATATGCACAAAAATTTTACTTTGGAGTGACAGAAGATGAAGCCTATGAAGGCTACGAAGATTTCTTTCTAAAGAAATTTCCTAATCATTTAATTCAGAACAATGAACCCTATCCCCTCTATCTAGGTGGTGGAAGTGGTGCTTGGACCAAAACAGTTTTTAGGCAGGCGGATGGCGAAGTTCAACAACGACATGAGAAAATGTCTGGACGAGGGGCTCTAAAATTGACAAAGGCACCTTTTTTAACCGTTGACGGTGAAAGAGAATTAATTAACAATGTAGAGAATTTCTATGAAATGGGCAAAACCTGTTTTACGATTATGGAGGTAGGTACAAGATGAAGACGTTGATTACATTTATCAGTCAGTATGATCCGATTGGTGTAAAATTTAAACATTCGAAAAAAAAAGATGAAACGGGTCGAGAGAAAACGAACGATTTTCGAAGAGCCCTGACTATAGAGGATATTAATAACTACGAGGAAGATGGTTATCGACAGGAAATTTCGGATGGTCCTGCACTCGTAATTATTAAAGATGAAATGCCTGACAAGCTTATTGTTATATATAGTGATGAGATGAAGGTAAAGCAGAAAAACTTTGAAGCAGCTGTTCAAGCTGTTTACGATGGAAAAGAATCTCCAGTGATACAGAATGAGCATGTAAAAGAAGGGATTCACAAATTTGATACAATGTATAAATTCGTGGAAGAAATTCTTAACAGAGAAGATATGTCACAAGGGGATTATGTTTTAAATGTGACGAGTGGTACTCCTCAGTGTCAGGCTGCTATGTATGCTATCAATTTTATCAAGGATTATCATACAAGACTTGCTCGGGTAGATTCTCCAAATGGTAAGAAAACAAATAGGTCTAATCAGGGCGCTCCTTATTTTGAAGAAGTTGTTTTAGATGATTTATTGAAAAAGCAAGTAGCAAAATATAGAGATGGGCGTAAACCAGAAATTGAAACAGGTGAAAAATTAAAAAACAATTTATTACAGCGGACTTATGAAGATTTTATTTTGAAGTATGAATACAAAGCAGCGTTAGATATCTTAAAGGCAAATCCCGATATCATTTCTAATAAACAAGATCAAGAAAATTCAAAACATATATTAGAAAACATGATTAGTGTTTTTCAAAAACAGAGAGTTCTTGAAGAGCTTGCAGCTGATGCTAAATTGAAATATAATGACACAGATGAGTTTCAAAAAGTGTTAAATTATTATCTGATGATTGATATTCTAAATCGTAGAGGTCAAGTGACTGATGTGCTAGTCAAGGCAAAATCCTTTGCGGAGTTTGTTATTGGAAACTATTTATTTAGAACGCATGAAAGGTATGTCAAAAAAACTTCCAAAGGATTCAAGTTGAATTTTGAATCACTTAATAATGATGAAATTAGTGAAATTTGCGATTATATTACTCAGGAGATTAAAAAAGTGAACTCTAAAGGGAGTTTTGGTAGAAAAAGCGACCTAATGATTCATTCGTTTAGACATCTTGTAAGTTTTTTAGAGGGAAGAAGTGCGATAGTGACTAGTACTCAAAAAGTGACAGAATTAAATAGCAGACGAAATAAAGTCGCTCATGGTCTGGCTGAAATCTCAGTGGAGCAAGAGGAATTGGATGAATTAGTGAAAGGTTTGAAAGAGTTGGTCATTGCAGCTTATTCTCATATAAATGACTCTGCATATCAGAAATATTTTGATTATTATGACACAAAGAATCAAGAGTTAATCAGCTATCTTAAATAGATTACTACCTTCCCTACCACTTTCCCCTACCTGATAGACCTGAAGGGAAAACAAGTTTCAAAAACAGAAAAAACACCTAGATCCTGCAGTAAGCTGCCTGCTTCTAGGTGTTTTACTTTATTTATCAAACTGTACTTCCTCAATCAGATACTCGATAAAGCGCTCACCCATCTTGGACAGGCTGGCTTTTTCGTGCTGGATGTAGACCAGCTCGATTGGATCATCGATATCCAGAGGGATGGAGACGATATTGTCACCGTTGAGGTTGCTGTTGAGAATACCGGTCGCAATCGTGTAGCCGTCCAGACCGATCAAAAGGTTAAAGAGGGTTGCACGGTCGCTGACGACGATAGATTTTTTATGGTGCTCCTGAGAGAGAATTTCCTCAGAAAAGTAGAAGGAGTTGTGAGTACCTTGGTCATAGCTGAGATAAGGGAAATCTTCCAAGTCTGACAGTTGTACCAGCTTTTTCTTGGCCAGCGGATTGGACTTGCTGACAAAGATATGAGGCTGCGCGATGAATAAGCGAGTCGCGATTAGATGGCTGTCGTCCAGCATCTTGGAAAGGACATCGCGGTTGTAGCTGTTGAGGAAGAGGACACCGATTTCGCTGCGGAAATTTTTCACGTCGTCGATGATTTCCCAAGTCCGAGTCTCCCGCAGGAAGAGCTCGTATTTTTCCATGTCGCTCTTTTTTAGAAGTGACACGAAGGCATTGACTACAAAGGCATAGTGCTGGGCAGAGACGCTAAAAAGCTCGCGGTGAGCGACAGGATTTTTGTATCGCTCTTCTAGAAGCTGAGTCTGCTCCACCACTTGGCGGGCATAGGAAAGGAACTCCATGCCGTCCTTGGTCAAGGTGATTCCTTTGGGATTACGAATGAAAATATCGATGCCCATTTCATTTTCCAAATCTCGCACAGCGTTGGACAAGCTAGGCTGGGTGATAAAAAGTTGCTTGGCAGCTTCGTTCATGCTACCTGTTTCGACGATTTTGATAATGTAGTGTAATTGTTGAATTCTCATAGGTCTATTTTATCACAAACTGGGGATTTTTTCCTGATAAATCAGAAGTTTAGAAAATGTTTGCTTGCTAAAGTTTCCTATGCTAAAATGAAAGAAATAAGGAGGGCGATATGGCCAAAGATGATGACTATAAAAATCGTTCAGTAGTTGGACCAATTACTATTTTTATAGTCTTTATGACAGTTTGTATCATGCTTCCTCTTGGGAAACTAATGATTATGTGGGGAGCTCACGCTGTTTATAAGGATTTGGAGCGAAAGAGTATGTCCTCGTCTGTTTATCAAAAGTCACCAGAGGAGCTTAAGCTAGAAGGGAAAGTGTTAGAGAGAGGAAGCCATCGTTTTACATGGACAACTGATGACATCATCAATCTGCAAATTAAAGATACCGCTGCTGGCCAAAACGGAGCTTCTCTGGACCAAATCCTTGAAAAACATGGCAAGGCTTCAAGCTTTTTTTATACTGAGAGCAATGGGAATATTGAATTAAGCTATGTCAGTGAGGGTATTCAAGGCCGTCATAGTAGTTTAAGGTTGACATTTGAAAAAGATGGAGCAGGCTATCATCTCATTGGTAAGAGAGCGAATATTCTTGATGAGGCCTATCCAAGTTTGGCTCAGGGAGATAGTCCCCATCTCTGGACCAAGGCTGATATTGCCGCTTTACAAGTTGGTGACGAGAGCACAGGTCATCCTGGTATGTCCTACGAAGAAATCATTCAATTATTTGGCCTACCTAAAGAATCAGAAGTATTTATTTCGTGCTTGGACGCAGCAGATAGCCAACGTATTGGCTTGGAGCTCAAATACTTAACATCAGATCAAGTCTATGATAATGAATGGGTTCATTTAACTTTACACCGTCAAGAAGATGGCGTCTTTCGGTTGACGACAGTTACTAGTCATATCGATAGAACAGAAAGATAGGGAGATTGATGTCCTCCTTTGATAGCCAAAGTAATCAGACAGGATATTCTGAATGGCGGAGAGTCTGGTATTTTCTCAAGTATATACAAACAGACTCAAGCACATTTTGCAATTTCAATCTATTCGTGATATGATGAGTTTTTAGACTGATAAGGAGTAGTTATGAAGAGACAAGAAGATTCGTTTGAAGATCTTGCTTTCGAGTTAGAAAAGCAAACCTATAAGTCCAAAATTTTACCATTCATGGTAGTAGCTATTGTTGTATTTTCTATCATTGGAACAGTTTTTTTGACGCTTTCTCTGTCGGAAAAAAGCAAAGGCAAGCAGACGCTAATTCTGTCTAGCCAGATTAGTTCGTCATCAAATAGTTTGGAAGAAGAGAAAGCTGAAGCAGAACAATTCGCTAAAAGTCTTATCGTCCCTTCAGAAAAAAGCGAGCCCTTTCTTTGGACTGTTGAAAAGGCAGTCGCACTTCCCATGAATAAATACAAGGGCGGAGCTGTCTTGGAAGATGTTTTAAAAGAATTTGGGAAACCAGTTCAAGGTGGGGCCTGGATTGAATTTTTGCCAAATCACGAAGTTCAAAAGCGTATTCGCCTTATCTGGGAATCGAAAAATAGTAGTCTGGGCTATGTATCTTTAACCTTTGCTGAACTTGATGGTGTCTATAAGGCCATTTCAAAACACCATTTTAGCCTTTCAAGTGATAAAATTCAGGTGGATAACAATCCTAAAAGATCCTTTTTATGGACGCAAGCATACATCGATAGTCTTGTTATTGGTGCTAGAGAAGGAACAGCTAAAGGTACACCATATGATGAGATTGTTTTAAAAGTCGGCTTACCTCTACATCAGACGATTTCTGGAGACGACAATCAACTGAATATGCGGGTTGATTATGTTAATCCAGATTCTTGGCAAAATCCAGAACAATTGAAAAGAGTTCATTTAGAATTCTACAAGCAAGGAGATGGTAGATGGCGTTTGGTGTCTAAAGAAAGTGAGTAAACTAAATCGATAAGAAAGAGGAGGAAAATGAGGAGGAGTAGCAAGAAAAAGCGTGATCTTCATTCATTTAGAGAGATCAAAAGAGACCTTTATCGGCAACAAAAGCTAAAAAGGGAAGAGCTCAGCACGATGACGATGCAGGAGGAGAAAAAAAGAATTAGCTTGGCTTTTACCCTTCTTTGTTTGGCAATCTCATTTGCTTTGTTCTTTGGCTTCTATTATTTATCGCAACAGGTTCCTAACAAAGCTGAACTGAAGTACAAATATGACGATAGTGCCTCGTCAGTTAGTGGAGACAGCTCGGCTAGTCAGCAAAATGATGATGAATCAAAATTGACCCAAGAACAAAAGGAGCTAAAAAAGAAAATTGTTGAGGAAGGAGAGTGGGACAGAAATCGGTAATTCGTTAGAATTCGATTTCGTCGTCCCACC
>ERZ773267.974-NODE-974-length-17104-cov-9.211097_pt1 | contig 17104 bp, 15 predicted proteins | sample MGYA00511959_ERZ773267 | MGnify/ENA primary metagenome ERZ773267 (study PRJEB29015, sample SAMEA2738165) | human oral metagenome | biome: human oral; feature: human-associated habitat; material: saliva | place: China | collected 2240 ... | reverse complement strand
TCTCGGAATTAAAATATTTTCTTTATCTATTAATTTATATAAATATGACTTAGAAATGTCTAATTCTTTTACAATAATATCAATAGTTATCTTACTTCTATTACGTTCAGCTCTTATGTTGTCTGAAACTATTTTTGTATTCATACTGTCTCCTTTCTATAATACAATTTTATATTAACATTTCGTTAATGTCAATACTAAAATTAACTTTTTGTTAAAATTATTATTTATTTATTTCTGTTTTTGTTATATAATGTATATACGAGGTGTAAAATGAATAATTATTTATCAAGTAATTTAAGGTATTTGCGAAATAGACATAATAAAACTCTCAAAGATTTAGCAAAAATATTAGATAAAAGTGATGTAGCATTATATTATTATGAAACTGGGTCTAGAGAACCCAACGCAATTGATTTATATAAACTATCAGAATATTATAATATTGATATTGATACATTACTTACTAAAGACTTACGTTTTGATAATATCTCCCCTGTTATAATAGATAAAGATGTTATAAAAATACCAGTACTAGGGGTAATTCCTGCAGGTGTGCCTATTGAGGCTATTGAAGATGTATTAGATTATGAAGAAATACCAAAAGACTGGTGCAAAGGCGGAAAAGAGTTTTTTGGTCTTCTTATAAAAGGAGATAGTATGTTTCCTAAATACATAGATAATGATGTAGTTATATTTGAAAAAACAAATGATTTTAATAATGGGGATGAATGTGCTGTTATGGTTAATGGAGATGATTGTACATTTAAAAAAGTGTTAAAACACGATCAGGGGCTAACTTTACAACCATTAAATTCAGCATATGAGATTAAACTTTACTCTAATGAAGATATAGAAAAATTGCCTATTAAGATTATAGGTGTTGCGAAAGAGATGAGAAGAAAATTATAAAATGTCTAGTATTAATAGATGCTTAAGATGCTTAAAAATTTGCAATGAAAGGGAAAAATATGAAGAAAATAGAAATATATAATGAACAAACATTTGAAGGTATTAAACATATAGAAAACGGAATTGAACTTTGGTACGCAAGAGAATTAATGACTGTTTTAGAATATAAGCAATGGAGAAATTTTAAAGCTATTATTAATAAAGCAATTGATAGTTGTATCAATAGTAATAATAATATTTCTGAACATTTTGCTAACATCAGCAAAACGATAAAAATGCCGAATAATGCTTCAAAAGAAATTGAAGATTATAAATTAACTAGATATGCGTGTTACTTAATAGTTCAAAATGGAGACCCTAGAAAAAAAGCAATTGCATTAGGACAAACATATTTTGCTATTCAAACAAGGAAACAAGAATTAACAGAACAAGAATACAAATCTTTATCAGAAGATGAAAAAAGAATGTATAATCGTAAAATAACAAAAAATAAAAATAAAATCCTTTATGAAGTTGCGATGGAATCTGGAGTAACTAATTATGGAAAATTTACAAACTTTGGTTACATGGGACTATACAAAGGAGAAACTGCAAAAGATATAAAAAGAAGAAAGGGATTAAGTGAAAAAGATGATATTTTAGATTATATGGGGAATGAAGAACTCGGTGCTAATATATTCAGGATTACTCAAACGGAGGCTAAATTAAAGAAAGATAATGTAAAAGATGAAAACACTGCCAATATCACTCACTACGAAGTTGGTAAAGCTGTTAGAAACACTATAAAAGATTTAGGTGGAACAATGCCAGAAAAACTACCTACGCCTAATAAATCAATAAAACAAATAGAAAAAGAAAAAGAAAAAAAGTTACTAGATAAAAAGTAAATAATTCACAATAAAAAAGAGATAGTGCCATCAACACTACCTCAACCTTTAAAAATTAAAGGGGAAATAAAATAAAACCACGCGAAGGTATATATTCTCTTTCCTCTTTAATTATACTATTAATCTTAATTTTAAACAATAAAAAGGAGAAAAATATGTCAATAATTAAAGATAAATTAAAAACAAAAGATGGTAGACAATATAGATTTAAAGTCTATTATCATAATGCAGATAATAAATTAGTACCTTATGTTTCAAAAAGGTATTTAACAATGAAAGAAGCTAAAGCTGAAGAAAGAGTATTTTTACTCAACAGAGATACTCCTGTAAAAAAGAAAATTAAAACTATTGCTCTTGATTATTTTAAAGATTTAAAACCTAGAGTAAAAGAAAGTACTTATTGTACTTATAAAAGAATATACGAAGCAAATATTAAAAAGTATTTTGCAAATCGTTTTATAGATGAAATAAGAGTACATGATATAGAAAATTGGAAAAACTTGCTTATGAAAACAATGTTATCTTCTTCCGCTAACGAATATTATGTAGTTTTAAAAGAAATATTTGTGTTTGCTAATCGTAAATATGAGTTGAATTATAATCCTGTTATTCTCGCCTGTCGTATTAAGTCCCCTACAAATGAAATAAAGGCACGAAATAAAGCATTAAGATACATTACCTATGAAGAATTCCTTTTATTCAAAAAATGTCTTAAATCGCCTCTTTTTGAGTGCTTTTTCACAACATTATATTTAGCTGGGATGCGTAAGGGAGAAGCTCAAGCATTAACCTGGAATGATATAGATTTTGATAATAAAACAATCTTAATAAATAAGACTATTTCTTTTCTAACTGAAAAAGGAAACTATAACATTACTTCCACAAAAACAAATCTAATAAGAAAAGTATCAATAAATAAATCTCTTATGGTAGAATTAGTTAAGTATCATAATCTAGTAAAAGAATACGGAAATTATAAAGACACTTGGTTTGTGTTTGGGAATGAGGATGTACTAAAAGATTATCAAATTAATTCTGCTCGAAAACAAGCATTCAAAGAATCAGGTGTTAGAGAAATAACAACTCACGAATTCAGGCATTCACATGTCAGTTTATGTATGAGTGAATATTTAAAGAAAGGAGAGACTGATGCTAATAAATTTTTACTTATGATGTCTCAAAGAATGGGACATAGTATTAGAGTTATGCAAGAAGTATATTTACATTTGTTTCCAGAAACTCAAGATAAGATAGTAGATTTACTTGATGATTTATAGTACCTTAAAATAAAAATAATCAAAAAGTAGTACCTAAAATAGTACCTAAAAAATACGAAACGTGGATAAAATAAAGGAAAAATAGCAATTTAATTTTTATAGCACATTTATGCATTAAAAAATATACCACTGTAATTTAATTAATTTTAAAAACTACACTTATTCGTGTAGTTTTGATTTAACTTTAATATTTTGTTCCTTGTCTTTTTTATATATGTATCCTGGATTTATATCTTTAGCAAAATGTTCATTTAAAAACATATTAGCTTCTGTACTTTTATATCCATAAATATCTTTAGATTCACAGTTCCTTATACCTGCGACTAAGGCATTTTTGCTTAGTATTAATTTTTCTTCTTCATCTACTAGCCATTTTATTGGTGATACTTTTACTACTACTTCATCACCTTTTCTATATACTTTTCCATTTGATAATTTGCATGGATCTTCTTCATTATATTTTACTATTATGAATTTCTTACCTCTATATTCATACTCTTTATGTTCTCTTGGTTCAAATCCCTTTTTAAAATCATTCCAAACTCCGGAATCTGTTATATATACTTTACCTGTTTCTTCTACATTACCTTCTACTAAAGCTTCTTTTATTTCATGTTCTTCTTCTATATCAAAAACATATTGCGGATAAACTCCAAATTCTATTTCTAATAATCCTTTGGATTCTTCTTTAATATAGTTCAATATAAAATTAGCATCAGAAAAATATACTGCTGGTCTTAGGCATGACTGACGTAGAAATGATTCTATTGTTTGATATTTACCCATACCATTTACACATGGTACATAATCATTTTTAAATTTTGACTCTATAGTCCAAAAACAAGTCCTATCTTTTAACTCCATATAATCTTCTTCATAAGGGTAGCCACCTAAAAGAATAGCAAAATCTGTTATTATACATTTAGTACCCATAATATTTAAAATGTTCAATTTATTTGGCCCATAAACTTGGCTTTCTTCTAATGATGAATAATTGTATTTATATGAATGCATTTTTACACCTCTTGCCTCATTATTTTATCAATTTTATATATTTTTTTCTATAAATGATGTAAAGTTTTATATTTTTTATATAAAAACAGCAACTATTGTTGCTGAATTATTTATCAAATGTTTCTTTTTCTGCAAAAGCATTTATTACAGTTATTATTGGTGTATTATTACTTGTAATTTGTTTTTTTACAACTCCTATCACTGACACTGTATCATTTATATTAAATGTTTCAATATGATTATTATCTTTTACTAATTCACATTTTATTTTAATAGAATATTTCTTGCCTTTATCGATATATCCTATTGTTAAGATATTTTTGTTGATATCTTTTTCTAATACTTCACCTGTTATTCTTACAAATGAATTTTGCAATATCTTTTTTGTGTTTTTAGAAGGATTTTTGTAATCTATTGCGATTGATATCGCATCATATGTTAGTGGTTCAGTATTGTATTTTAAATTATATAATCCTAGTTGAGTATCTCTTCTTCCTATTTTTTGATTATATTTTATAACTTTATATCCTAAACCATAATATACTTTTGTTCCTCCATCATTTAGTGTCTTGTGATAAGCGAATATAGGATTTCCTATTATTTTTATTGATATCATGTCTACTATTAATAATAGTAATATGATTATTATTATTGATAATATTATCTTTTTCTTTTTACTCATTTATTCCTCCTAATTTAGAGATTAATTCTTCTTCATTCCAAATAGTAATACCTAGTTCATTTGCTTTAATCAATTTACTTCCAGCATCATGTCCGGCAACTACTACTGAAGTTTTTTTAGATACTGATGTTGATGTTTTACCACCTAATTCTTCTATTCTAATAGATGCTTCTTCTCTTGTTAGTTTGTCTAATGTTCCTGTAAGGACAAATGTTTTATTATAGAAGTTCTCATCTAACTGTTTTTCTTTACCTAAGTATTTTGTGTTTAGACCTATTTCTTTTAAATTTGATAATATTTTATTATTATCTTCATTTTGAAAATATTCTACTATACTTTGAGCAATAATATTACCTATGTCATTTATTTTTGTTAATTCTTCTATAGTTGCCTCTTCTATAAATGTTAGATTTTTATAATGTTCTGATAGAGTTTTAGCAGTTTTAGAACCTACATTTGGTATACCTAAACCGAATATTAATCTTTCTAGTGAATTTTCTTTTGATTTTTCTATTGCTTCTATTAAACTATTTACGGATTTTTCTCCATATCCTTCTAGTCTTATTAAATCATCTTTATGATGTTTTAAACTATAAATGTCAGATATGTCTTTTATAAAACCAAAGTTGTAAAAGTCTTCTACTATCTTCTCTCCTAGTCCATCTATATTCATAGCATTTCTTGATGCAAAATGAATTAATGATTCTATCTTTCTTGATGGACAATTATTATTAGGACAATAGAAATCTACTCCACCTTTTTTTTCTAGTTTTGTATTACACATAGGACATTTATCAATCATTATGAACTCTTGTGTTTCTTTTCTTCTTTCTAATATTACTTCACCAACTTCTGGTATTACATCTCCTGCTTTATGAATTGAGATTATATCTCCAATTCTTAAATCTTTCCCTTTTATATAGTCAGCATTATGAAGTGTTGCTCGTGATACTTTTGATCCAGCGACTATTACTGGTTCTAAGACTGCATTTGGAGTAATTTGCCCTGTTCTTCCGACTGTAAATATTATATCTTTTAATTTAGTTAGTACTTCTTCGGCAGGAAATTTATATGCAACACACCATTTAGGATATTTTGCAGTATAACCTAACTTCTTTTGGTCTTTAATGCTATTTACTTTTATTACTACTCCGTCTATATCATATCCTAAAGAGTCTCTTATTTTAGCCTTATCTTCAATATATTCGATCACTTCATTTATATTTTTTACTAATTTATTATTAGGATTTATCTTGAAGCCTAATTTATGCATGTACTCAACAGCGTCTGAATGCTTTGATATGCCATAGTCTTCTGGATTCGGTAAGTGATAAATAAAGTTGTCTAATTTACGTGATGCAGCAATTTTTGAATCTAATTGTCTTATCGATCCAGCTGCAGCATTACGTGTATTTTGTAGTAATGGTAAATTTTCTTTTTTTCTTTGTTCGTTTATTTTTTTAAGAGTCGCCTTAGACATAAATATTTCACCACGAACTTCTATGTCTATATCCTTTTTTAATTTTAATGGAATAACTTTAATTGTTTTTACGTTATTAGTTACATTTTCTCCTACTAGTCCATCTCCTCTTGTAGCTGCTCGTACTAATATACCTTTTTCATATAGTAATGATACTGACAGACCATCTATTTTTAGTTCACACATATACTCAGGAGTTACTCCTTCTTTTTTTATTCTTTCATCAAATGATATTAGTTCGCTTTCTGAAAATACATCTGAAATAGACATCATAGGTATTTTATGCTCTGCCTTTTCAAATCCTTCTAATATTTTTCCACCTGCATGATGTGTAGGAGAATTTTCAACTATCCAATCCTTATGATTATTCTCTATTTCTATTAATTCATTAAGATAAGCATCATATTCTTGGTCAGTTATAGTGGGATTATCTAATGTGTGATAGTTATAGTCAGCTTCGTTTACTATATCAACTAATTCTAAATATCTTTTTTTATCTATCATAATTATCTTTCCCACAGATTGTGTGGATAAATTTTTTCATCACACATTTTCTTAATTTGTTCTTTTACATATTCTGTGTCTTCTTTATATGTTACTCCATACCATTTAGCATCTGTTTCTATTACATCTAAATCAAATAATCCCATGTTTTTACCAATTGATAATTCTGTTGGTATTAAAAATTCGCACTTTTCTTGGTTATTTATATTATCTTCTTGAAATTTAATCCACTCTTTTTCTAAAAATGGGAATATATCTTCATCTAAAGCTAACATATTCATATTAACTAATGCTTCATGCTTTTCTACATTATAGTTTTCTTCTTCTAATGGCTTAGAATAAATTACTCCATTTTCTTCATAAGCGTTAGATTCGATAATCTCTTTTAATTTCTTATTTTCTTCTTTGATTATTCCTCTTTTTACTGTTCCTGTTTTTGATAATGTGTTTTTTAATTTATAGGCTACTACTCCATTATTAGTTCCTTTATGTGCTAAATATTCTGCTGCTTTTTTAAATGCATCTAATCCATAGAAATCATCTGAATTTATGATTAAGAAAGGCCCGTTTATTTTTCCTTTGCAACAAATTATTGCGTGTGCTGTTCCTAGAGGTTTTACTCTTTCTTTCATAACTTTATATTTATCATCTACATTATCATTTTTTTGAAATACATATTCTGTTTTAATAAAATTAGATACTCTTTGTCCTACTGTTTCTTTAAATATTTCTAGATTTTCTTCTTTGATTATGAATATAACCTTTTTAAAACCTGATCTGATAGCGTCATATATTGAATAATCAATTATAAATTCCTTATTAGGACCTACTGGTTCTATTTGTTTTAATCCTCCAAATCTTGAGCCCATTCCTGCGGCTAAAATAACTAATGTCATAATACCTCCTTATATCTTAGATAATTTTTTATGATTTTTCATTAATTTTTTAATTCCATGTGGATGTTTAAAAGCAACTGATATTAATGTATTTGTTACTTCTACTACTTTTCCAGCACCAAATGTTTCATGGTATACATTGTCTCCTAGTTTATAGTCAACAGTTTCTTCTCTTAATACAGTATTTACATCTAGTTTTGGTGTTATTTCTTCTTTTTTATTTACTATATCTAGTAAATCTGTACTTATTTCACTTATAAATCTGCTAGGTGGATTTACCTGTTCTCTTCCAAATAACGTTCTTCTTCTAGCATTTATTATTGTTAAATTATCTTTTGCTCTTGTTATCGCAACATATGCTAATCTTCGTTCTTCTTCTATTTCACTTGACTCCATAAGTGAATTCATATGAGGGAATATTCCTTCTTCCATTCCTACTATGAATACATCTTTATATTCCAATCCTTTAACTGAGTGTACTGTCATTAAACTTACTCTATTAGTATCATCTTTATATTCTTCTGCATCTGATACCAAACTTATTTCTAGTAAGAAATCTTCTAAAGATATTAATCCTTCTCTTTCTTCAAATGACTTAGTTATTGACTTAAATTCTTCTAAGTTTTCTAATCTTACTTCTGATGTTATATCTTCTTCTTTTTCTAGTTCTTCTTTTATACCCGTACCTGTTAATATTTTATCTATTAACTCTGTCAAAGTAACATTTTCTGATACTTCTTTTAATTTTTCTATTATTTTTTTGAATTCTAATTCTTTGCCTGATGTTATTGCTTCGTATATTGAAATATTTTCTTCATCAGCCTTTTTAGTTAGATTTTCTATTGTTTTTAATCCTATACCTCTTTTAGGTGTATTTATTACTCTTAACAAACTAATATTATCTTTTTCATTATGTATTAATCTTAAATAGGCTAACAAATCTTTTATTTCTTTTCTAGAATAGAAGTAGAAACTTCCTACTACTCTATATGGTATGTTTTCTTTAAGCATTGCTTCTTCTAAGTTACGTGACTGGGCATTTGTTCTATATAGTACTGCAATATCATCATAATTATTACCATTACTTATTGCTTGTTTTATACCTTTTACTACATAGTATGCTTCATCTGATTCTGATAAAGCTCTATAATATTTAACTTTGTTACCTTCACCTCGTGATGTCCATAGATTCTTTTCTTTTTTCATCTTATTATTTTTTATTACATCATTAGCTGCATTTAGAATATATGATGTTGATCTATAATTTTGTTCTAATAATATAGTTTTTGCATCTTTATAATCTTTTTCAAAATTTAAAATATTTTTATAATTAGCACCTCTAAATGAATAAATACTTTGTGAGTCATCACCTACACAAGTTATTAATCTATATTTTTCTGATAGCATTTTAGTTAATTTATATTGTGCTTCATTTGTATCTTGATACTCATCTATTAAAATATATTTAAATTGTTCTTGATATTTTTCTAAAATATCTTTATTTTCTTCAAATAATTTTATAGGTAATATTAATAAATCATCAAAATCTACAGCATTATTTTTTATTAACTTTTCTTGGTATTTTTCATATACTTTGCACACTATTTCTTCATATGGTGAAACAGTATATCTAGAATATGCTTTTGGCGATATAAGTTCATTTTTACAACTGCTTATTTTATTTCTTATTGCTCTTGGATTATATATTTTAGGGTCTAAATCCATAGCTTTTAATATTTTTTTTACTATAGTAAGGGAATCATCTGAGTCCATTATAACAAAGTTTTTATCAAAGCCTAATCTTTCATAATTTTCTTTTAATAATTTTAATCCGAAACTATGGAATGTAGACGTTTGTATTTGATATCCTATACTGCCTATTAGCCTTATAATTCTATCTTTCATCTCTTTTGCTGCTTTATTAGTAAATGTTATCGCAAGTATATTAGATGGTAGTACATCATTTTCTTCTATTAAATAAGCTATCTTAGTAGTTAATGTTTTTGTTTTACCTGCTCCTGCTCCAGCAATTATTAAGAGTGGTCCTTCATTATATAATACTGCTTCTTTTTGTCTATCATTTAATGTTTCTAAATTCATGTAATTCTCACTTTCTCCTTTATTATACATTATATAAAGATTTAAAAAAAGACCTTTACAGGTCTTAAATATTTTTAGATTTCTTCGTTTTCTTAGCTTTTTTGTTGCTATTTTTTAATATTTGTAACATTGTTTTATATTCTTGCAATGTAAAGTCATCTGTATTTTTATTAAAGTTTTTATCAGTTTCATATGGTTCTAATACTTCTACTTTTTTATTTGTATTAGGTTTTTCTACATATACAATTTTTTCTATTACTTTTTCTACCGGTATTTCTTTTGTTACTATTACTTTTTTTATTTGCCCTTTATTATCTTTTTTATAGATTTTATATATAATAATAAACATTATCCAAGTAATAAATATTATACTTGTTAACTCTATTAATGCATGAGCATTTTGATTAGAATATATTGATTCTTGTTTAAATATATTTAATTCTTCTTTATTAATTATATGTACTAATAATGAGAATATATACATTATCACTATGAATACTGTTATATTTATTTTTTTTATAATTTTGTTAATTTTAGTATCAAATACTGTTTTTAAGAAAATTACATTAGTTATTATAATCGCTAATGAATAAACTGCTAAAGAAGGGAAATATATTGCTATAAATAGATTTTTATTGAAGTTTTCTATTATATCAGAAATACTGTTAAAAGATGTTCCTAATAATATTAGTATAGCTATAGTATATAATCCTATATATATTTTTTTTGTTTGTTGTATTTTCTTTTTATTGGTATTACTAGTTATATATATTATGCCTATAACAAATATTATTAAAATTATAGTTACAGGTGCAGAAATAGATGTTTTCCATAATGAAGATAATTTATCTAACATAGTTAATCTATTCATAAAACACCCCCTAACTATTTTATTCTATAGATTTTAATTCTGATATGTATATTGTTTGATCTTTATCAGATGAATTTGTACATGTTATTAATGTTAATGTTTGTCTGTCGTAGTTTCTATATATTGCAACTTGTCCTATTTTAGGTTGTTGATATATACTAACTATTTTATAAATATATTTGTGTTCTTTGAAAGACACTATTAGTGTATCTCCTTGTTCTAGTTTATATAAGTCATTGAAGAAGGCTTTCCATCCTGTTCCTGAGTGACCTGCGATTATTAGATTTCCTTTTTCTTTATCAGGATAATCTGATCCTTCTATTACTTGAATGTTTTTTTCTACTGTATTATTTGGAGAATTTATATCTAAAAATCCTTTATTTAAATTTATCTTTGGTATATTTAAGTACCCTATATATTCATTTATAGGTTTATTTTCAATTTGTTTTTCCTCTTTTACTTCTTCTTTTTTCTCTTGTTTTATTTCAACTTTCTTAGGTTTTTTATCTTTATATAATATTCCTGACATATAGTCATATGCTTCTATCTTTTTAGCTTCAGCATAATTATATGTTACTAATATTATTCCTAATACTGTTAAAAACGATATTATGATTAACTTGTTTTCTTTATTTTGATTTAGCATTCTTATAAGCTAGTCCTGTTCCTAAACTCATTATTAGAAGAAGTGTTCCAATTATTGTTATTATTTTTGAATTAGCATTAGTATTTGGAACTATTACTGTCTTGGCATTTTGGAATTCTATATTTAAAGTTTCTCCATTATTCTTAACTTCTATTATTTGTTTATTTGTATTTAATGAGTATCCATTTGGTGCAGATATTTCTTCTAGTGTATACTTTCCTGTTTTTAAATCTGATATTACATAAGCATTTGAAGTTGTTGTCCATTCTTTTATAGTTTGACCATTTTCATCTAATAATCTTAATTTAGCTCCTGGTAACATTTCACCAGTATCTGTTGCGATTTTTTTAATAATTATAGTTGTTTGTTTTGTATTGAAATCTAGAGATGAATTTAGAGAAACTGTAGATGTCTCTAATAGAATTACATTTTGGAATTCTGCTTTTTTAGTTGTATATTTATTAGCGATATACTTAGTAGTTTTACCTTTTACAGTTACTTTTAATTTATATGTAGGTGTTACTTTATCTTTTGGTACTATTACTTTAAATGTTAAAATATTTCCATTTGTATCTTTTGATAATACTTCTACTTTACCGTCTGCTTCTACTTCAATATTTTGTACTTTTTTATGATTTATTTTTATTACTTCAGTTTCATAATTATCATTTACTAATTTTAATTCTTTACTAGTTGTTTCAAGTGATAATACTGCATCTGTTGTATCATATTTTTTGGCTTTTTCTTTTAAATCTACTATGTATTTTCTTAATCCATATGGATCTTGACCAGATTTAAAATCTTGACCTAATGTGTTTGTGTTTCTTACTTCATCTAAATACCACCATAATGCAGTTTGTGTTATATATTTATCTTTTGTTGCATCACCTGTAAATCTCTTATATGGATATCCTTCACTTAATAGGTATCCTATATTTTCACTTTCTACTCCTTCATAATAAATTACCATGTTAGTAACTGATGCTTTCTCATGGTTAATACAATATAGTTCTCTTCCATCTTTTGTGATATTACTTCTAAAGTATATATCTGATATGTATTTAGGTGTATAATTTCCTGCTCCTGTTTCTAAAATATCTTCTCTTGCATACACTGTTTTAGTAATTAATCCTGATAGTAATAAAACTAATAATAATATTAAATTAACTATTTTTTTCATATATTCCTCCATATTTGCGCTTATTATATCATTTTTTTTATAAAATTTCAATAAAAAAGAGTAGTATTCTACTCCATCTTGTCTTGTGATTTTGAATTTAGGGTTAAATCTGCTCTTCTTCCATCTAAATATGCATAGTATCCTGCTGCTGCAATCATTGTACCATTATCAGTACAATATTTCATTGGTGGAACAGTAAAATCTACATTTAATTCATTACATAAATTTTCCATTGCTCCTCTTAACCCTTTGTTAGCTGCGACTCCTCCAGCAAGTATTACTGTTGCGATACCTTTTTCAGTTATAGCTTTTCTTGATTTGTTTACAATTTGAGCTACCGCTACATCTTGGAATGATTTACATAAATTGGCTTTATTTAATTCATTACCTTTTTGTTCTTCATTATGCGCTAAATTTATTACAGCACTTTTTAGACCACTGAATGAGAAATCATAAGAATTATCCTGCATTGGTGTTGGTAAATTATATGTATGTTTTCCTTCTGCTGCTAACTTATCTACTTTTGGTCCTCCAGGATATTCTAATCCTATAACTCTTGCTACTTTATCGTAGCACTCACCTATTGCATCATCTCTAGTTGATCCTAGTTTATTAAATTTATAATGACTAGGCATTTCTATTATTTCAGTGTGCCCTCCACTTACTACTACTGCTAGTAATGGGAAAGTCATTTCTTTTACCAAACTATTGGCATAGATATGTCCTGCTATATGATGAACTGGTACTAATGGTTTATTGTAAATATAAGCTAGTGTTTTGGCTGCTTGTAATCCAATTAATAATGAGCCTATTAGTCCTGGTGCATATGTTATTGCTATCGCATCTATATCATCCATTGTCATATTTGCTTTTGCTAGTGTTTCTTCTAAAACTATTGTAATATTTTTTACATGATGACGTGATGCAATTTCTGGAACTACTCCACCAAATTCTTTATGAATATCTATTTGCGAAGCAACTACTGTTGCTATTTCTTCTGTTCCATTTTTTACAATAGACATACTTGTTTCATCACAACTACTTTCTATTCCAAGTATATATATATCCTTTTTCATTTTATCATCTCTTTCTAATTAGAAGTTCTTTCCATTAAAATACCATCTACTCCATTATAATATCCTTTTCTTATTGCTACATCTTTAAAGCCAAGTTTTCTATATAATTTTATAGCTGGAATATTTTCTTTATTTACTTCTAAAGTTATTGGCATTTCTACTTTTTCTGTTAAGTATTTTAATATTTTAGTGCCATAACCTAAATTTCTCTTTTCTTTTAACACTTCTATTTGATTTATTTCACATCTATCATAAATATGACTATAGTAGATATAAGCTATTACTTCTTCTTCTTTTAATAGTATATATTTAGCAAATGGGTTTGTTTCTAAGTCTTTTTTTACTGTTTCTTTATCAATAAAAGTATTATTTATTATATCTAAATTATCTTTAGTTAATTCTATGAACATTATAGTTTACTTTCCTCAGCTTCTGTTAATTTTAGATATTCTGGATTAACTGCATGTGGATTAATTTCTTCTTTATCTTTGAAGAAATTAACTATTTTAGCTATGTCTGGATTATAATTTTCTGTTTTAAATTCATAGTTATCATTTGTAATTACAGAGTATTTTTCATATTTTTTTAATTCTTCTTCTAAATCTTTAAGTAATCTATGTTTTTTTGGTAATAATTCATTATAGTTTTCATCATAGATTGCTGAGAAAGTATATCCTCTTCTAGCATCTATTAATGGAACATGAATAGTTTGATTTTTACTTGATAACATCATTGCTTCTAATGATGAAATAGTTGTAATTTTTGTATTTAAACTCCATGCATATATTTTGGCAATTGTTATACCAATTCTTATTCCAGTAAATGAGCCTGGACCATTGACAACAATTATCTTGTAGATATCTTTTGGAGTAAGATTTAAATTATTCATCATACTTACTATGCCTTGTAGTGCAAATTCTGATAAATTATGTCCATATTCTTTTTTTACTTCTGCAAGTAATTTATTATTTTCCACAATTCCTGTGTATAAAAAACTTGAAGAAGTGTCTATATATAAATATTTCATTCTATATTCCCTCTTTCAAGTCTTATATTATAACACAGATTGACATAAATCTTCATATTTTTTTCCATGAGGAATAATTGTTATGATACGTTTATCTTCATCTTCACTTGATTGTCTAATCTTTATATCTAATCTTTGTTCTGGTAAATAGTCGGCGATAGTATCAGCCCATTCTATAATAGTTACACCCTTTGCATGGAAATATTCATCTAAATCCATTTCTCCTACTTTACCATCTAATCTATAAACATCCATGTGGTATAATGGTAATTCACCTGATGTATACTCCTTAATTATTGTAAATGTTGGAGATGTAACATCTTCATCTATACCCATTGATGCTGCAAAGCCTTTTGTAAATACAGTTTTACCTGTACCTAAATCTCCATTTAAGCATATTACCATATTTGGAAATTTTTCTGATTCTATATTCTGAGCTAATTCAATAGTCTCATCTATTGATTTTGTTGTTATTTTGTATTCCATTTTATCACCCTGTATTAATTATAACTTATTTTATTTTATATACAAAGATTTTATATGTAAAATATAAACATTAGACAATATAATTTTAAAATTAAAGCAAAAAAAAATTGTTGGCGACTTCCTATTTTTGCTTGCGCTATCTTCGGCGTTAAGCGGCTTAACTTCTGTGTTCGGGATGGGAACAGGTGTACCTCGCTTGCTATCGTTACCAACAAAATATATTGTATAGTTCTTTCAAAACTTAGATATTGTGTTCATCAAATTTGATCAATTATTATGATTAAATCCTCAATCTATTAGTACTGGTCAACTCAACATATTACTATGCTTCCATCTCCAGCCTATCAACCAAATCGTCTTTTTGGGATTTTACTACTTGCGTATGGGAAAACTCATCTCAAAGTTGGCTTCCCGCTTAGATGCTTTCAGCGGTTATCCATTCCAAACATAGCTACTCTGCGCTGCAGCTAGGCGCTACAACAGATACACCAGAGGTTTGTCCATCCCGGTCCTCTCGTACTAAGGATAGCTCTCTTCAATTTTCCTACGCCCACATCGGATAGGGACCGAACTGTCTCACGACGTTCTGAACCCAGCTCGCGTGCCACTTTAATGGGCGAACAGCCCAACCCTTGGAAGCGACTTCACCTCCAGGATGTGACGAGCCGACATCGAGGTGCCAAACACCACCGTCTATGTGAACTATTGGGTGGTATCAGCCTGTTATCCCCAGGGTAACTTTTATCCGTTAAGCGACGACCATTCCATACTGAAAATCGTCTGATCACTAAGCCCTACTTTCGTATCTGCTCGACTTGTAAGTCTCGCAGTCAAGCTCCCTTATGCCTTTACACTCAATGAATGATTTCCAACCATTCTGAGGGAACCTTTGGGCGCCTCCGTTACTTTTTGGGAGGCGACCGCCCCAGTCAAACTGCCCGGCAGACACTGTCCTTGAACCAGATAATGGCTCTAAGTTAGAAATTCAATAAGTTAAGGGTGGTATTCCAAAGGCGGCTCCACTAAAACTAGCGTCTTAGCTTCAAAGCCTCCCACCTATTCTCTACATAACTTACCGAACCTCAATATCAACCTACAGTAAAGCTCCATGGGGTCTTTCCGTCCTGATGCGGGTAACCTGCATTTTCACAGGTATTAAGATTTCACCGAGTCTATGGTTGAGACAGTACCCAAATCATTACACCTTTCGTGCGGGTCAGAACTTACCTGACAAGGAATTTCGCTACCTTAGGACCGTTATAGTTACGGCCGCCGTTCACTGGGGCTTCAATTCGTACCTTTGAATTATCGAGTTTCCTCTATCTGAGCACTCCTCTTAACCTTCCAGCACTGGGCAGGTGTCAGCTCCTATACATCATCTTTCGATTTAGCAGAAACCTGTGTTTTTGGTAAACAGTTGCTTGGGCGTCTTTAGTGTCGGTCACTCTTCGTAACCACCCCTTATTCCGAAGTTACGGGGTTATTTTGCCGAGTTCCTTAACCATAGTTCTCTCGCTCACCTTAGGATACTCTCCTTGACCACCTGTGTCGGTTCTCGGTACGGGTATCTATATATTTAGCCTTAGAAGCTTTTCTTGGAAGCTTGGCGTCACATGACTTCACCACTTACGTGGCTCGCCATCACACTTCAGCCTTACAATAATCGGATTTCCCTGATTATAAGCCTTTGTGTTTAGACCAGAATCCAATAACTGATTCATGTTAGCCTTCTTCGTCACTCCATCAGATATATAGATAGTACAGGAATATAAACCTGTTGTCCATCGGCTACGCCTTTCGGCCTTGTCTTAGGACCCGACTAACTCTGGGAGGACGAACCTGGCCCAGAAAACCTTGGTCAAACGGTGGACGGGATTCTCACCCGTCTTGCGCTACTCACGCCTGCATTCTCACTTCCAAGCGCTCCAGCTGTCCTCTCGGTCAACCTTCAGCGCACTTGGAACGCTCCCCTACCACTCATACTTATGTATAAATCCGCGATTTCGGTATTATGCTTAGCCCCGGTACATCTTCGGCGCAGTGTCACTCGACTAGTGAGCTATTAC
>ERZ773267.971-NODE-971-length-17187-cov-3.424527_pt1 | contig 17187 bp, 15 predicted proteins | sample MGYA00511959_ERZ773267 | MGnify/ENA primary metagenome ERZ773267 (study PRJEB29015, sample SAMEA2738165) | human oral metagenome | biome: human oral; feature: human-associated habitat; material: saliva | place: China | collected 2240 ... | reverse complement strand
ATGATACTGTGGAAGCCAACCATAAACTGGGATTTTCAGATGATTTAAGGGATTATGCCGTTGCTGCGCAGATTATAAAAGATTTAGGAATAAAATCTATTATTCTAAAAACCAACAATCCAAAGAAAATCGAAGGATTGGAAAAATATGGAATTAAAATTGCTGGACGCAAGGAAATTGAAATTGCCGCCAACGATGTGGATAAAAATTATTTAAAGGTAAAAAAGGAAAAAATGGGACATTTGTTAAAACAGGATTTATAAAAATTTTAAATTTATATTATCCAAAAAGAAAACTTAACTTTAGAATCAACTTAATAAAATTCAAAAATCAGGAAATTATATAAAATATCAAATCTGAATAATTTTCTGATTTTTTATTTCAAAACTGCTATTGACTTTATTAAAAAATATGTTATAACAATATTAATAAATAAAAATAAACTTTCAGGAGATGATTTTTTATGGTAAAAATTATTAATTCACCCTCAAAATATATTCAAGGAAAAAATGAAATTACTAATTTAGCAACTTATTACAAATTACGTGGTAATAGTGGCGCATATCTGCTAGTAGACAAATTTATTTTTGATAATTTTAAAGATAAAATTGTTGAAAGTTTTAAAAACGAAGGTATAAATTATCATATTGAAGTTTTTGGCGGAGAATGTTCAAAAATTGAAATTAACCGAAATATTGATATTTTAAAAGAAAAAAAATGTGATGCAGTATTTGGAATTGGTGGAGGAAAAACTCTTGATGCAGCAAAAGCAATATCATATTATGAAAATATTCCTGTATTTATCGTACCTACAATTGCTTCAACTGATGCACCATGCAGCGCCTTGTCAGTAATTTATACTCCAAGCGGAGAGTTTGAAGAATATTTATTCTTAAAGGCAAATCCTGACATGGTAATAATGGATACAAATATAATCGTAAATGCGCCTGTAAGACTTCTTGTGGCTGGAATTGGTGATGCACTTGCCACTTATTATGAAGCTAAAGCCTGTGTCGATGCAAATGCCACTTCAATTGCTGGCGGAGGAATTACAAAAGCCGCTATTGCAATCGCAGAACTATGTAAAGATACATTGTTTGAAGATGGTTTAAAAGCTAAAATTTCAGTAGAAAATAAAGTAATCACAAAGGCTTTGGAAAACATAATTGAAGCAAATACTTATTTAAGTGGAATTGGATTTGAAAGTGGAGGACTTGCTGCAGCTCATGCTATTCACAATGGACTTACAATTTTGGAAGAAGGACACCACATGTATCATGGAGAAAAAGTAGCATTTGGAACAATTACACAGCTAGTTTTAGAAAACAGATGTTTATGTGAAATCAAAAAAGTTATTGACTTCTGCAAAATTTTAGGACTTCCAACAACATTGGCTGAACTAGGAATGGGAAATGTTTCAAAAGAAAGATTATATGAAGTGGCAAAAGCAAGTACAGCCGAAGGTGAAACAATCCATAATATGCCATTTAAAGTTACTGCAGATGATGTTTTTGCAGCAATATTAGTAGCGGATGAACTTGGTAAAAACTAATTTTTAATAATTTGATTTAAAGTTTTAAATAATTTGGAGTACTCATAGCGTACTCCTTATTTTTTTTTATTAATTTTTCTTCATCGGAAATAAATCTATAGTAAAATTACCTTAAAACTGGACTCAAAAGTTATGACTATTTTACTCAAATCCTAAATTTATATAATTTTTAGTAGTTTAATTTTAAATAGGGTTTCACTGTAACAGAAAATACTAACTTTATTATTTTAATGTATCAATATAATTAATAAATAAAAAAACTTGGATTTCATAAATTTATTATTACTTTCCAAGTTTTATATTATTGTTTAACCAACATTTATTCAGCTTCAGTGTATTCTTTAGCCACTTCTTCAACTTTATATTCTTCTACAATTTTATTTATTAAATTGTTTCTTTCTTCAATTGCTCTATTATTTAACAAACTATTAGCAATTTGCTGATAAGCGCTGTTTGGAGTCACATTTCCAAGTTTTGCTTTTTCTTTTTCATAAATTTCAGCAACTTCTTCTTGAGTAACTTTCACATTTTTTCTAACTTCTAAATCTAAGTAATAGTTGATATATACGTTATCTCTTATAACTTCCAAATCTTTTTTGTTTTGTTCTTGATCTTCAAATTTTTCATCAGCCATTTTTTTAGAAATTATTTTACCAACAAGTAAAGTTTTTAATACTTCAGAATCACCTTTTGAAAATAAAATTTCCTTTTTAGAAATTTCTAATTTATCTTCCATTTCTTCTACTAATTTGTTCAATTCTTCTGCTTCTAAGACAGCAACTTGCTGATTTAACAAGTCTCTTTGGATAATTTCCCTAGCTTGAGAAAAAGGAATATTTTGTGCATCAAAGTTTGCCTTATTATCTGTATATAATTTTGTAACATCATTTTCATTTACAGATATTTTATCTTCAATAAGTTTTGCAATAAAGAATTTATGTTTTTCATTTGTGAATAAATATTCAAATTCTTCTTTTTCTTCGTCAGAAAATTTATATTCTTTTGCTACTTTTAATATAGCTTTACTAGTTAAAACTCTTTTTATCCCTTCGTTATCCAATCCTTCTCTTTCTTCATCAGTTAAAGTTAATTTAATATCTTCAGCTTTTTTCTTTGCCATTTTTTCTCCTTTAATTTTAATAAATTTTACTTTAGTATTTTCAACTTTTACTATTTTACACTATTTTTTAAAAAATTTCAAGGAATATTTTTAGATTTAATTTGATTTTAATTAGAAATTATAAGTAATAGCATATTATTTACTTAACATTCTACTCAAAAATTCCTTAGTTCTTTCATGTTTTGGATTTCCAAAAATATTTTTAGGCTTGTCATCTTCCACAATTACACCTTGATCCATAAACACGACTCTACTTGAAACATCATGTGCAAAATCCATTTCATGTGTCACGACAATCATTGTAAGTCCGCTTTTTGCCAAATCCTTCATTACCTTTAAAACTTCCCCAACCATTTCAGGATCTAAAGCACTCGTAGGCTCATCAAATAACAGAACTTCAGGCTGCATTGCCAGCGCTCTTGCTATTGCCACCCTTTGCTTTTGTCCACCTGAAATTTGATTTGGCTTTGCATGAATAAAACGTTCCATTCCCACTTTTGCCAAAAATTCCTTTGCAATTTTTTCAGCTTCTTCCCGTGATTTTTTCAAAACTTTCATTTGTCCAATTACACAGTTTTCCAAAACGCTTAAATTATTAAATAAGTTAAACTGCTGAAACACCATTCCTACTTTTTCACGCAATGTTACAAGCGATATATCTCCTGCCATCGCATCTTTTCCATGGATTAAAACTTGTCCGCTTGTAGGCTTTTCAAGTAAGTTTATACATCGTAAAAGAGTAGACTTTCCACTTCCAGATGAACCAATTATACTTACAACTTCCTTTTCGTGAACATCAAAATTTACATCCTTTAATACTGTTCTTTTTCCAAAATCTTTTCTAATATTTTTTATTTCAATAACTTTTTTCCCCATTATTTTTCCTCCCCATTGACATCATCTAAAAATTCAAAGTTTTGAGGTCCATCAATTCTCTTTTCAATTTGTTTTAAAATTAATGATAACGTAAATGTCAAGAAGAAATAAATTACACTTGTTATAATAAATACTTCATAATAACGTGAATAAGTTCCTGCAACAGAATTTGAAATGAAGAATAACTCTGTAACACTTATTACATTTAACACAGATGTATCTTTTATATTGACAATAAGTTCATTTCCTATCATTGGCAAAATATTTCTAAACATTTGCGGAAAAATAATGCTTTTCATTAATTGAAAATTTGTCATTCCAATCGCCTTTGCCGCTTCAAACTGTCCTGTATCAATCGAGTCAATTCCACCACGGATAATTTCACTCATATATGCTCCCGTATTTATTGATACAATAAATAAAGCCGCTATCAATGGAGATAAATTTAAATTAAATACTTGAGAAAGTCCATAATAAATTACCATTGACTGAACTATCATCGGAGTTCCTCTAAATACTGCAATGTAAACTGAAAAAAGCCAGTTTAGGACTTTTAATCCACCTTTTTTATATTTTTTAGCCTGCCCATCAATTTCTGCTTCTGAATATCTAAATAATGCAACTACTAATCCAATGAAAAATCCTACAATTGTACCAGTAACTGAAATAAATAATGTTACAACTGTACCTTTTAAAAATGTCTTCCAGTTATTTTGAATAAAAAATGCAACCCATCCAAAAAATGAACGAGATGTTTCATTTGGCTGATTTTGTATGGCTTTTTCCATAATTTGCTGTCGCACTTTAGGAGTCAGTTCTTCATCTAGAATTTTATTAACTTTCTCTTCCAGTTCTGTATTTCCCAGTTTCATTCCAACTGCAACATTTACTTCTTCAGTATCGTATTTAAATCCATCTTTTTTATCGAATGAAATGAACTTTAAATTGGGATTTGAAAATTGGGCTGCCATCGCTCCTGGCCGTTCAGATATATAACCATCTATTTTCCCAGAATTTAGGGCTACTATCATCGCAGGAAAACTTTCCATTGCAGTCTGCTTCTGTACACCTTTCATCTGATCAATAACATCATAATGAAGTGTATTCAACTGTCCTGTAATCTTTGCTCCCGCAAAATCATTAATTGTTTTAGCATTAGCATATTTCCCATTTTTTTTCACAACTACTACTAAATCTGATTCATAATATGGTTTTGAAAATTTTAAGCTTTGTCGTCTTTCAGGCGTTGCTGACATTCCTGCTATAACCAAATCAACTTTCCCAGAAGTTAAGGCAGGCCCAAGCAATGCATCCCATTTTGTTTTTACAACTACTAATTTTTTATTTAACTTTTTAGCAATAACTTTGGCTATTTCAACATCATATCCGCCACAATAACCTCCATCTACTTTCACTGCGCCATTTTTGCTATCATTTTGAAACCAGTTGAAAGGAGCATATCCACACTCCATTCCAACCTTTATATCATCACTATATCCTGCTATGAAAGTTGCCATAAAAACTAGTAATACTAATATTTTATTTTTTATCGTACTAACTTTCATTTTCTATTATAGTGCTCCTTCTTTTATTAAAGTTTCAGCAATTTGAATTGTATTTGTAGCTGCACCTTTTCTGATGTTGTCTGCTACAACCCACAAATTTAGAGCATTATCAGCTGAAAAGTCTTTTCTAATTCTTCCAACATAAACTTCATCAGTATCTTGTGCATTTATAGGCATTGGATAAACATTATTCTTACCATCGTTTTGCACAACAATTCCTTCTTTTTCTTCAAATGCACGAATTACATCTTCCAATTCAAAAGGTTTTTCCAATTCCACATTTACAGATACCGCATGTCCAAATCTAATCGGAACTCTTACACAAGTTGCAGTTACTTTTAAATCTGGCAAGTTTAATATTTTTCTAGTTTCATTAATCATTTTTTCTTCTTCTTTTGTATATCCATTATCTAAAAATACATCAATATGAGGCAATGCATTAAATGCAATTTGATGCGGATACCCTTTTGATGGTTCTCCTTTTAAATTAGCTTCCAAATCGTTAAGTCCCTTTTGCCCAGAACCTGCAACAGCCTGATAAGTAGAATAAATTACTCTTTTCAATCCGTATTTTTCTTGCAATACCTTTAATACAGGCATTACTTGAATTGTAGAGCAATTTGGATTTGCAATAATTCCAGGATGATTTTTCAATGCTTCTGGATTGGCTTCAGGAACTACCAATGGAATATTTTTATCCATTCTCCAAGCGCTGCTATTGTCTATAACAACTGCACCTTTAGCTTTAAATTTTGGAGCATATTCAAGTGATACCCCTCCTCCAGCTGAAAATAAAGCTACATCAATATCATTAGCTATAGTTTCATCCTTTAATTCCATAACAGTATATTCTGTACCATTAAATTCAATCTTTTTACCTGCTGAATTAGCTGAAGCATAAAGATACAATTTTTCCACTGGAAAATTTCTTTCCTTTAATACTTTTAAAAATGTTCTTCCAACAAGTCCTGTAGCTCCTATAATCGCCACTTTGTAATTTTTCATTATTTGTCCTCCTAAAATTTTTTTCAATTAAGGTTTTACCCTCTAATATTCAATTTCAAATGTTATGGGTATATTATACTCTAAAACTTTTAAAATTACAAGTTTCAATCGGGATTTTCTAAGCCATTCTAACTCTTACACCATATTTAAAATATTTATTCCAGTAAGTATTCTCCAATGTTGAAATTACAACTCCTTTAGATGAAGATGCGTTAATAAAAAGAGAATCCCCCAAATAAACTGCCGTATGGTTGTTTGTATCTTCCGGCTTAAAAAATACAATATCTCCTGGTTTTAAGTCTTCTCTAGGAATATGAGCTCCTACTTTAATTTGCTGTACTGTCTGTCTTGGCAGCTCGTATCCATATACTTCCCGATAAACTCTACGTGTCAGTGCTGAACAGTCCATTCCGCTTGGTGAATCTCCTCCAAGTTCATATTTTGTACCTTTCCAATGACTATATGACTTTAATAGGTCATTTTGCAATTTTACAGTCTTTTTCTGGCTAACTGTGCCATGCTTTAATATTTCCTGCTGCTTTCTCTTTAGTTCAGATAATTTTTGCAGCACTAACTGGGAATTTGGCATTGAACGATCGACCAGACTATTTTCATCAAATAATTTTGTAATCTTAATATTATCTATATCCTCATTTAACTGATTCTTTTCAGATGCTCTTGAAATTTCAGATTCATCATTACTGCTGCTATGATGACTATGATTTTTCTCTATTCTATTGGCATGCGAATCCTTTATATCCTCCTGCCTATTATCTCTTTCTTTTGCTATTTCAACAACAATATCATCATCTTTATCATTCCCGTCACTATTAGATAAAAGATCATTGTTATTTTTCCCGGCTTTAGAGCTATTTTCACTATTTGTCTGCAATCCTGTACATCCTACTGTCAGCAGCATGCAAGCTATTGTCAAAGTTGATTTTTTTGCCATTTTACTTTTTTCTCCCTTCATTTTAAAATATTAATTTTTAATTTAATTTTTTATCATTTAACAAAGAATTTTTATTTCTTTGCCTACTCCTTTATTGAAAATAAAATACTTCTGAATCTCATTTCTTTTAATTTAAACATCCCTATTTTTACAATTTCCCCTTTAAAATTAAATTATTCTCATTACAAATCTGAAGATAATATTAAATTTACAGGTCCATCATTTTCAGAGACAATTCTCATATATTGCCCAAATTCCCCTGTTTCAAATCTAATATTCGTATCCTTCAATTTTTGTAAAAAAAGGTTATAGATCTCTTGAGCTTCGTTAGCTTTTGCAGAATCTGTGTAGCTTGGTCTTCTTCCTTTTTTGGTATTTCCATAAATTGTAAAATTGCTTACAATTAGCAATTCTCCTTTTATATCTTTTACTGATAAATTTAATTTTCCACTTTCATCATTGAAAATTCTTAAGTTTATTAATTTTTCTACACAGTATTCCACATCTTTTTTTGTATCATCGGTTTTCACTCCAATAAAAGCCAGAACGCCTTCTTTTATTTCTTCCTTAAATTTGTCATTGACAAACATTTTAGCATAATTTACTCTTTGAATTATTATTTTCATTTTTTCCCTTATTCTCTAATTTTAATAATATCTTTTTTCTACTTCAATAGTAGTATCAAATCCATGTCCTGGATAAACTTTAATATCTGGATCCAAAGCAAACAATTTTTTCAACGATTTTCCCATTTGGATCGGATCACTCGTTGGTAAATCCACTCTTCCATAAGTCCCAGCAAACAATGTATCTCCAGAAAATAATACTTTATTTTTTTTATCATAATAGCAAATATCCCCTCTGCTATGCCCTGGAGTTTCAATTATTTCAAAGTAAACTTCCACATCATCAGCATTTCCAGAAATTTTCCCATTTTCACCAATTTTATCATTTTCCTTTAAAGTTATAATTTGGACATCTTCCTTATTTAGTTCAAAATCCCCTTCTCTCCAAGCAAAAAGCGACAATTCAGGATTAAATAAAAATTCATACCCGCCTTCACTCACATAAACAGGTACTTTTTTATATTCTAACATAGATGGTATTCCCAAAATATGATCCCAATGCCCATGCGTCAAAAGAACTCCCAGTAAATTCAACTCATTTTTCTCAATATAATCAACAACTTCTGTCATTTTCTCTTGTCCAGGATCCATAACATAGCAGTTTTTCCCATAAGAAATAATGTAACAGTTACTTTGAACTGCATTATCGTTCAAAAATCTTTTTAATTCCATTTTTCCTCCTTTTATCTATTAACTATTTATTATTTTTATTTTGATACATGCACATCCATTTGTGGATATGGTATTTCAATTCCTGCCTTATCAAATTCAGTTTTTATTTTTTCATTCAACTTCATCTTTAAATTCAAATAATTTTCTGAACGTGTGTAAACATAAACATAAAATATTATCGCAGACTCTGCCAGCTGACCAACTCCTATAATAGAAGGCTTTGAAGCCAGAATCATTTTTTCATCATCATTGATAACTTTTGAAATACTTGATGTATCTTCTGTATTTTTATCATTTCCATAAATTTCTTCTTCGGATTTTTTGGTTGCCTCATCTTCCGCTTCCTTCATTTTTTTTCTAGAAAAAATTGTTGCAAATAAATTAATTTTACTTTTTTCACGTTTTTCTAAAATTGTATTTTGAAGTTTTATAAGCAAATTATTTTTAATCTGTGTTTCCTCGACTTCATTCATTGTTTCCTCTTTAACAATTCTCTCTAAAACACTTTTTACCTCCTGAATATTGCTATTATATGAAACTCCAACTTCCAAATCAAGTCTAAGTTCCCCATTTTGCTTAATATTTCTTATTTCAGTATTAGTAACTATTCCATTTGGAATTATTACAACCTCATTCTGCGGATTTAACATTTTTGTATAAAATAATTCTATTTTCTTTACAGTCCCAATATAATTATTGTATTCTATCGTATCTCCAACACTGAACGGCTTAAACGTAAGAATTATAAGCCCTCCGCAAAAATTTCCCAAAGTTTCCTTAAAGGCGATCCCTAAAACGATCCCAGTCGCTCCTAAAAATGTCGTAATCGAAGTTGTATTAATCCCAAGGATTCCTACTGAAGAATAAATTAGGATAAAATAATATAAAATCGAATAAATTGAAAGCAAAAATGAAGCCACACTTTTATCGACATTTGATTTATCAAGTATAATTTTCAATATTTTTTCAATTCTATTCTTAAATATTTTCCCAATTTTTACGATTAAATAAATTATAAATAATTTAAAAAGATTAGTTTTTAAAAATCTAATTATAGTATCCAGCTCTAAAAATTTTTCCAATCCCTTCACTATTTATTTTCCCCCTTTCAATTAAAATTTTTTGTTTTTAAAATTTATGATTACTTATTTAAACAGAAAGTTATATAAATAACTATGCAAAAAAAGTGATAAGTATATTTTGCCTATCACTAATTTGCACCAATTTTATCTTTTTGAAAAATAACCTAAAAACTCAAATTTTCTTATGCTTTCAGGCAAATATTCAGAAGCTTCCACTTCTTTTCTCTCTCCATCTGGCATTGTTCTATAAATGGCAGTTTTTGATAATTTTTCAATTATTTCTTTTTCTGTCTTTGGCTCTGATAAAATATCTGCAACTATTACATCAACATCATTTAAGTCATTAATAATTTCATTTCTCGAATTTGCTATTCCTACTACTCCAGCACCTTCTCCAATAATCAAAGTTCTTATGTAATTTCTGAATTTTTCAGGAATATAAACTTTATTTTCTTCATAAGGAACTATCTCATTTTCAGAACAGTAAAATTTGATTTTACCGTTAATCATGCTGTTCAAAATAAATTTTCTCAAATTAGAAAGCACTTCATTTTTCTTTTCCTCATTTTTATCTTTAGCAATATTTTTTTCCCAATATGTTATGGCATCCTTAACAACAAAACTTTTATTCGGTGTTTCTGCCAGATGAAGCATAATTTCCTTAACATTATCTTCATTCAACGTTTTCAGTTCTTCCTTCGTATATCTCAATGATAACAGGAATGAATCCAATACTTCATTAGGAAAGCTTTCGCTAAAATTAAGTTTTTTAGCTTGACTGTTTTTACAAACTAGCGATCTTCTAAATTTAGTGTCAAGTATATAATCAAGACATTGTTCCTTTATTACATGATCTCCTTGTGACAACTGCTGCAACTTATCCACAGTATCCTTATTATAAGTGCTGATAATGGATAATCTCAAGGCAACATCTGATATATATTCTAAATTTCCCTTTTTTATTAAGTCTACAAATTCATTTAAATATAAAGCACTATTAATATCTTCACAATATTCGTGAGCCACATAATAATCTTGCATACCTACAACTTCTTCTATCTGCTTAATAAAATCTCCTTTTTTCTTAGAAATATCCTCGTATATTTTCATTTGTTCCGCAACAATTGAAATAAAAGCTTTTCCACGCTGATTTTTATCCCCTAATGAAATTTCTGGGAAATATTTATTTGCATAAATCATCATTTCACGTATTTTATCAGGTTCCTTCCATCCTGGATAAGTATTATATGAAATATAGGCAATTCCTTCCTCAGTCAAATTTTCATTGCAAATTTTAATAATTTTATCCTGCACTTCTTTTGGAACCCAAGAAAATACACCATGAACAATAATATAATCAAATTTTCCAAAATCTTCATTTATATCCAAAATATTTTTTTCAATTAATTTTATATTTTTTAAACCTATTTTTTTAATAACTTCATTTCCTTTTTTAACTTGTTCAGCCGTCAAATCAATTCCAACAAATTCAGCTTCAGGATTATAAAGTGCCTGTGTAATAATATTCCCTCCAAATGATGATCCTAATTCCAGCACTTTAGCCTTTCTTGAATCTTTCGGAGTCAGTCCATATAATCTTCCATGTGCCTCCAGTAATGCCGGTATAGTATAATTAAATGGATTTGACTTGTAAAGCAGTTCACTATATGTATTTTTATTTTCCATAACCTTTTATAAAAATTTGGATTTATTTTTCCAAATTTTCTTATCTTCTCACTCCTTTCAATACTTTAATCTTATGCTATTTAATTTTTTCAATTTCTATATATTTAATATTCATATTATGTTTACTCAAAAACATTTGTTCAAATTCAGTTTTAATATTTTCACTTGCCTTTTCTGAATTATGCAAATCATTTGTATGGTAAATAATTTCATAATTATCAAGTTTCTTTACCAATTCCAAAACATCTTCATAATATTGATCATGATCAGTTTTAAAAAATAATTTCCCATTTGTTCTTAAAATAATATCTAATTTAGAAAACAGAGCATTGCTTATAACTCTTTTTTTCTCCTCACCTTCCCAAGGATCAGGAAAATTAATATACACTCCTGAAATTTCATCTTTTCCCAAAAAATCCAGTATTGTTTCCGCTCTTTTTCTTACAAACAAAATATTATCTAAGTTTCTTTTTTTAGATTTTTTTGCTCCCAAGACAAGTCTTTTAAATCGTAATTCCAATGCGATATAATTTCTATCTTTAAATTTCTCTGCATTTTGAACCGTAAAATTTCCGCTTCCACAACCTATTTCCAAATAAATGTCATTTTTATTTCCAAAAAATTCATTCCATTTTCCACGATATTCATCAACACTTTCATTATTATACATCAAATGCTCAGGAAATTCAAGCATTTCATACATATATTTATTATAATTTTTTTTAGGCTTTTCAAAGAAATATTTCCAAATTTCCTTTTCATTTATAATTCTGCTTTTTTCCGCATTTGCTACTTTAAATTCATCATTAACTTTCTTTATTTTAGTCCTTCTCTCCTGCTCGGCTTCAGTAATTTCAATTTTCTGCCCATTTTTCCCAATAATTTCAATCTTATCCTTATTTTTATCTTCCATTTTTTATTTGTTTTCCTTTTCTTTTTTTTAATTATTTTCAAAAATTTTAATATAAAATTTCATCCAGTATTTTATTTATTTCATTATTTTTCTCAAAAAATTCCCTCGTATCAACATTTTCAAATTTTTTCAAATACTCAACAATCTCATCTTCATTTTCCACAATTTCAATAAACCCAAGTTCTTTAGCATCCTTCACAATTTCTTCAATATTTTGAAAATACTTCCCAATAATTGGCTTTTTCCCATAATAAAGCGGCTCTAAAATCGAATGCCCGCCAATATCTACGAGTGTCCCGCCAACAAATGCAAAATCCGCTATCTGATAAAAATCAGTTAAAATTCCCATTTTATCAACTATGACTATTTTTTTATATTTCCCCATTTCACTATTTTTTTTATTCTTTTCAATTTTGGTAAACAAAGAATAGTCATTTCTTGAAAATTTTTCCAAAATCATTTTTTCAATCTCATAAACCCGTTTCAAATGCCGTGGCACAATAATCAGCTGATATTCATTATTTATATTTATTTTTTCAAAAATATCCAGCCAAATTTTTTCCTCATCTGGACGTGTGCTTCCACATACAATTATTTTTTTATTTCTGTCTATAACTGTATCATAATATTCTTTTTTTTGATCTTCTGAAATTTTATTATATTTAATTGAATATTTCAAATTTTTATAAACCTTAATTTTATCCCTTTTAATTCCAAGTTTTTCATATCTTTCCCTGTCAGAAACACTCTGCACCATTATTTTTTTTGCACGATTTACAGTTTTTTTGACAATCCAGCCAAATTTTAGATATGACTTTAATTTTTTTTCAGTAAGTCTCCCATTGACAATAAATAATTCTCCATTTTTAGCGGCAAAATAATATAAATTCGGCCAAATTTCGGTTTCTATAATCAATGTTTTTTTTATTTTATATTTTTTATAAATTTTACGAATTGCAAGAAAATCATCAAGTGGAAAATAAAATATTTTTACATTCCTATTTTCAGAATATTCTTTACTAACTGCCTCAAATCCAGTATTTGTCATAACAGAAAGAATAACCTTCTCTTTTTTTCCAGTCTTTTTCCCCTCTAATATTTTTGAAATAAGTTCCTTTGTCAAATTAAATTCTCCAACTGATGAAAAGTGAATAAAAATTGCCTCCTCACCACTATTTAAAAAATCATCATTCTCTATTTTCTGAAATAATCGTGATTTAAAAAATTTTAGTAATTTGCCATTAAATATTGCTAAAATCATTATTACAAAATACAGTAAATTTCTTAATAAATTATATAAAATCATATTCCACCTATCTTTTAACTTTTTTCTACTTATCTTTAAGCAAAAAGACTATCTCCCAATGATTTTCCATTTAGAAATAGCCTTTTATCAGTTTACCCGAAACTCTCACGACTGCAGTCATAAGTATTCTTGTGCTAATTTAAAGATTATTTTCCTTCAGCTACATTATCAGCTAATTTTTTACCAACTTTAAATTTGACTGCTTTGCTAGCAGGAACGTCGATTACTTTCTTAGTTCCAGGAACTCTAGCTTTCCTTGCAGCTCTGTCAGCAGTACCGAAAGTACCAAAGCCTATAAAGCTAATGCTGTCGCCGCTTTTAAGAACCTCTTCGATAGTCTCTAACGCGGCATCAACTACCTTTAGAGAATCTTTTTTAGAAAGACCGGCCTTGTCGGCAACAGCTTGAATAAAATCAGCTTTTTTCATAGAACCATCCTTAATAAGAAGTGATATGCGGGCATTTTACAACGTTTTTATAAAAAATACAATAGTTTTTAGCCGAAAATTTAACGATTTTTACGCGAATTTGACGAAAAAGCTCGAATTTTAGACTATTTGCACCAAAAACTCGCTTTTTAATCCAGTTTTTTTGATGTCTATAAGGCGCAAATTTTCTATATCGGTTTTGCAAAGTTGGCTGAAGTTTTTTACCCTGTTTTGCGCTACTTGCCTCAAAACTATCCCGCGGTATGCTTTGGCATAGTGACTGACGACTTTGCCGTTTTTTAGAAATTTAAATGTCGCAAACGGTTTTTGTATGCGGTAAAATTTCTCGTAAAACTCAGCTCTAAGGTCTAAAATGTCGTCATCCTCAAGCCACTCATCTATCTCGTCGCTAAAATTTTGCCTATAAAATTCCTCTAAATTTAGCCCGTTTATGCGCTCGCCTTGCTTTAGTTTGTATTCAGGTAGCGCATCCGCTGCCGTCACTGGGCCGAATAAATTTGAAAAAATCAGCGTATTTTTATCTATAAATTCCTGCGCCGTGCTATCAAGGCTGCGGTAATCAAGGTGCTTGTAGGCTACTCCGTCGTAGCGCAGGATTGCTTTTACCGCGCCTTTTTTAAAAAGGCTTTCTCGCAAACTCGGCTCATCGGTCAAATTTTTAACGCCGAAAAGTTTTGAGATTTGCTCTAAGTTTGCCGTTTGTAGAAAATCATCATAAATTTTTAAAATTTCACACCGCTTTTCATATAAATCCGGAAAAATAAAGGCGTCCTTATCTATAAATTTATTTGGACTCACGGCGGTTTTGGCTTCGCTCGGCGAAAAGAGTATTTTCATTTATTCTCCTTAAATTTGTCAAAATAATATCTAAAACTAAATAAATTTTGAAATTTGACGATATAACGAGTGGAACTTTATTTGCTTGCAAGAGCTCAATTAAATTTAAGGAAAAATGCGATGAGAATGACGAATCAGCTGATGAAATTTACGAATAACTACGACTATCAGACCAATACGAAAGCGCTTTACAAGCTAAATACGCAAATTTCAAGCGGTCTAAAAATCCAAAATTCTTTTGAGGACAGCAGCGTCTATAACGATGGCATGAGGCTTGATTACGAGGTTGCGACGCTTGAGCAGGTGCAAACGGCGACTTCAAAAGCGCAGCACTTTTCAAAAAATACCGATAAGGCTTTGGGCGAATTTAAGCAACAGCTTGAGACTTTTAAAACAAAGCTAGTTCAAGGCGCCAATGAAATCCACTCGCAAACATCTCGCGAGGCTATCGCAAACGACCTTCAAGGTATCAAAAATCATCTAGTAAATATCGCCAACACCTCCATAAACGGGCAGTTTTTATTCTCTGGAAGCGCGATAAATACAAAGCCTATAAATGGCGATACAAACGAGTATTTTGGAAATGCGCAAACGATGAAAGTAGTAGGCGGAGCTCAGGTAAATTTGACCTACAACCAAAACGGGCAGGAGCTATTTTTGGGTAAGGACGGCGACTATAATAAAAAAATCACCTCCAACACAATGCTAAAAGCGCAAAATTTAGATGATAGAAACAAGACTGTTTATATCGATAGCGAGCATAAAATGCGCGATTTAATCGGTTTTAAATACGTAAAAAACGAAAAAACTTTGACTAATCAAGACTTTACCGGAACCGGCGTTAGGCAGTTTCAGGATACGACGTTTTTCTTGCAGGGTAAAAAGCCAAACGGTACGAGCTTTACGAGTAAATTTAAGAGGACTTCGGACGCCTCGATAAACGATCTGCTAGAAAAAATCGGCACCGAATACGGCAACACTCCGACCAATAAAGTCGTCGAAGTAACGATAAACAACCAGGGTCAAATCAACGTAAAAGACCTAAGTAAGGGCAATCAGGTTATTGATTTTCACATGATAGCTGCGACGAAAAAGGTAGCAAATGCAGATGCCCTAGCGGGCGGTATAGCAGGAGCATCTAGTGCGTTTGATACGATCAGTAGCCTAAAATCACTTGAAGCTTTAGTAAATGCAACGCCTACTTCTCATAAAGATTATGAGATCACTGAATTTGTTAAAAGTAAATATGAAGATTTGGCTGGAAACGCTACAAATGCCTACGACTACGACAAGATAAACTTTAAACAAGAGGGTAGAAATCTAGTTGGAACCGTATCACAAGTAGAGCGCGGTAGCGGTAAATTTGCCGATGATAACACTACTCTAAGCCAAGTGGTTGGCGCAAAAGAGTTGTATCAAGGCGAAAGAGATAAATACAATATCGACGGACAGCGCATAAGAATGGAAATCAAGTCAAAGAGCGGCGGAAAATATACGGCTGTAGTAAATTTTGATGATACCACTGTTCCGAGTACCGCCAAGGTAAAAATAACTAGACCTGATAATTCCACTTATACAACAAACGTTTGGGATAGTTTTTATAACGACACCACAAACCCGCCGACCACCGAAGGTATTGATACGCAGTCAAAAAATATGACTTTTAGACAGCTAAACGACATCATCGGTATGGTAGCTAGTGACAATGTTCCTGCGGGCGCCGGCGGTAATACGCAAGCTGATTATGTCGCCTACAAACAAGCTATCTCAAAATCGCAAGGTAGCGTTGAGGCAAATATGGATCATAGGGGTCGCATAAAAGTAACCGATAAGCAAAACGCCGTCACGCCGATAAAAGTAGGTATATACGATAGCGGAAATGCCGATAAATTTGCGGGTGACAGTACGGGTACGACTCCTGCGACAAGGCAAGGAGAGGGTTCGCTATGGAGTTTTTCCGCAAACAACGGTATCGAGATAGATAGTCCGAGCGTGGATATTTTTGAGGACTTAGATAGGATGATAGAGGCTGTAAGAAGCGGTCAATACCGCGCCGATAGCGAGGGCGAATATCCGCGAAACTCCGGTATCCAGGGCGCGATCGAGAGACTGGATCATATCGCCGATCACGTAAACAAAATCCACACTAAAGTGGGCAACCAAACAAATACGCTAATACAAACCAATACTCACGCTAGCGTCATGGAGGTAAACGTAAAAACCGTCAAGGCCGATATCACAAACGCCGACTATGGCGAGACCTATATGAATCTCATGCAAAAAATGATGTCGTATCAGGCGATGCTGCAGTCTGTGGCTAAGATAAACCAGCTTTCTTTATTAAACTATATGTAAAAACTCGCTATAATCTACGGTTTTATTAAAGTTTCGTTATCAAAGCGGGCGGAGCAAAAAATAGAGTCAAATTTGATAAATTTGGCTCTAAAATTTGCTCTCCCGCAAATTTAAATTTACTAAATTTAAAAGGACGCGCCATTTTAAGAGAATCGGTTTTAGTCGTAGTCGTGTGTTTTTTGATATTTTTC
>ERZ773267.968-NODE-968-length-17204-cov-10.054930_pt1 | contig 17204 bp, 14 predicted proteins | sample MGYA00511959_ERZ773267 | MGnify/ENA primary metagenome ERZ773267 (study PRJEB29015, sample SAMEA2738165) | human oral metagenome | biome: human oral; feature: human-associated habitat; material: saliva | place: China | collected 2240 ... | reverse complement strand
TTGACTTTTCCTTAATAAATGACTGTTTTATATGAGTAAAATTTTAGTAAATGAAAAAAATATAGTTTTTTCATATATTATATTTAATTTTTACTATTTTGAGGCAGCCCCTATGTATATTTTTACTATTTTTAGACACTTCCTTCTATTTATAACATTGTTTTCATTTGATAATCTTGACTTTTAAAATTATCAAGGTAAAATAATACTGATAAATTTTTTAGAGAGAAGGAGAGAATATGAAAAAGAGAATTCTGTTACTATTACTGACTTTAGTACTTTTAACTTTAACAGCTTGCGGAAGCAAAGGGGAATCAGGTTCTTCTGATGGAAAAAATGCTGAAATAAAAGGAAAGATTGTTATTTACACTTCAATGTACGAAGATATTATTGACAATGTAAAGGAAAAACTTAAGCAGGAATTTCCTAATCTGGAAGTTGAATTCTTCCAAGGTGGAACAGGAACACTTCAATCAAAAATCGTTGCAGAAATGCAGGCAAATAAATTAGGGGCAGACATGCTTATGGTTGCTGAACCTTCTTATTCACTGGAATTAAAAGAAAAAGGTGTGTTACACGCTTATGTTTCAAAAAATGCTGAAAATCTTGCATTAGACTATGACAAGGAAGGATACTGGTATCCTGTACGTATTTTAAATATGGTTTTAGCGTATAATCCTGACAAATTTAAGAAGGAAGACCTTGCACAATCTTTTGATGAATTTGCAAAAAAAACAAACTTAGCAGGAAAAATTTCTATTCCTGATCCATTAAAATCAGGAACAGCTTTAGCGGCAGTATCTGCATTAACTGATAAATACGGTGAAGGATACTTTGAAAGCCTTGCAAAACAGAAAGCAGTTGTAGAATCAGGATCAGTAGCAGTTACAAAACTTGAAACAGGTGAAGCTGCACAAATTATGATACTTGAAGAATCAATCCTTAAGAAAAGACAGGAAGAAAATTCAAAACTTGAAGTTATTTATCCTACTGACGGAATTATCGCAATTCCTAGTACAATCATGACTGTAAAAGAAGAAATGTCACCTAACAAAAATATAAAAGCGGCAGAAGCTTTAACTGACTGGTTCCTATCTCCTGCAGGACAGGAAGCTATCGTTGACGGATGGATGCACTCAGTACTTAAAAATCCTGCAAAAGCACCTTTCGATGCAAAAGCTACTGCAGAAATACTTGCAGCTGCAATGCCTATTAACTGGGATAAAACTTACCACGACAGAGATAAATTACGTGAAATTTTTGAAAAATATATAACAAAAGCTGCAAAATAGTTTGTAAATTTTAATTTTGAAAAGAGGAAAAAATGGCAAAAAAATATAACATAGATATAAAGTGGATAGTCATACTTATTGTTGTAGCTTTCCTTGTAATATTTGAAGTTATCCCTTTATCTTATTTATTAATCCGTTCACTGTTTCCAAAGGGAAGTTTTTCTCTGGAATCCTTTAAGAGGGTATATACTTATGATCTGAACTGGACAGCGTTAATAAATACATTAGTGATTTCAGGATTAACTACATTATTTGGAGTTATACTTGCTTTCCCGCTGGCATTTCTTGTAGGAAGAACAGACATGTACGGTAAAAAGTTCTTCAGAACCCTGTTTGTCACAACATATATGGTACCTCCATATGTGGGTGCGATGGCATGGCTGAGACTTCTGAACCCAAATGCAGGAGTTTTAAATAAATTTCTTATGCAGATTTTTAATCTGCCAAAGGCTCCCTTCAATATATATACAGTGGGGGGAATAGTATGGGTACTTACGTGCTTCTACTATCCTTATGCTTTTATAACAATATCAAGAGCGATGGAAAAAATGGATCCGTCATTGGAAGAAGCTTCAAAAATATCAGGGGCTTCGCCTCTTAAGACTCTGATGACTATTACTATTCCAATGATGACTCCGAGCATAATAGCTGCAGGACTTCTCGTATTCGTTGCTTCTGCATCGGCATTCGGTATACCTTCAATTATCGGAGCACCAGGACAGATATATACTGTAACTACACGTATCATTGACTTTGTTCACATTGGTTCTGATGAAGGGCTTAATGACGCAATGGTACTGGCAGTATTCCTTATGGTAATAGCAAACATCGTTTTATACATTACAACTTTCGTAATTGGAAAAAGACAGTACATAACAATGAGTGGAAAATCTACAAGACCGAACATAGTGGAATTGGGAAAATGGAGAATGCCAATAACAGTTATTATTTCAATTTTCTCATTCTTTGTAGTAATTTTGCCTTTTGTTACTGTGGCACTTACTTCCTTTACTGTAAATATGGGAAAACCTATAAGCCTTTCAAATATGTCCATGAGTGCATGGAATAAGGTCTTCTCAAGGGCTTCCATATTAAGTTCCACTAAAAACAGTATAATTGCAGGACTTGCGGCGGCATTCTTCGGAATTATGATTTCATGTATAATGGCATACCTGCTGCAGAGAACTAACGTAAAAGGAAAAAGAATTCCTGACTTCCTTATAACTTTAGGTTCAGGAACTCCAAGTGTTACAATCGCCCTGGCATTAATAATATCCATGAGCGGAAAATTTAAAATTAACATCTACAATACTTTGACAATAATGATTATAGCCTATATGATAAAATACATGCTTATGGGAATGAGAACCGTCGTTTCTGCAATGAGCCAGGTTCACCCTTCACTGGAGGAGGCGGCACAGATTTCAGGTGCCAACTGGCTGCGTATGCTTAAAGATGTAACTCTTCCGTTAATTGGGGCAAGTATCGTTGCAGGATTCTTCCTGATATTCATGCCGTCATTCTATGAACTGACAATGTCAACGCTGCTTTATTCATCCAATACAAAAACAATAGGGTATGAGCTGTACATTTACCAGACTTACCACAGTCAGCAGGTGGCAAGTGCCCTTGCAACGGCTATCTTATTATTTGTAATTATAGTAAACTATCTTTTAAATAAATTGACAAAAGGACAATTTTCAATATAGAGCAGGAGGAAAAATATGGCTTCGGTAACAATAACAGGGGTAACAAAATCATTTGGAGACGTTCAGGTCTTACAGGAATTCAGCCAGAAATTTGAAGATGGGGAATTCATAACACTGCTAGGTCCTTCAGGCTGTGGAAAAACTACTATGCTAAGACTGATAGCAGGTTTTGAAAAGCCCACAAGCGGAGAAATCTATATAGGTGACAGACCTGTATCAGGAAAAGATAATTTTGTATCTCCTGAAAAAAGGGAAATAGGAATGGTATTCCAGTCATATGCTGTATGGCCTCACATGAATGTGTACGATAATATTGCATACCCTTTAAAAATTAAGAAAACTAGCAAAAAAGAAATAGATGAAAGAGTCAATCAGGCTCTTAAAACTGTCCACCTTGAACAGTACAAGGACAGATTCCCTTCAGAACTGTCAGGAGGACAGCAGCAGAGGGTTGCATTAGGAAGAGCTCTTGTGGCACATCCTGAAATACTTCTGCTTGATGAACCTTTATCAAACCTTGATGCAAAACTTAGGGAAGAAATGAGATATGAAATCAAGGAAATAACTAAAAAACTTAAAATTACAGTTATTTATGTAACCCACGACCAGATAGAAGCAATGACAATGAGTGACAGAATAGTGCTTATTAACAAAGGGGAAGTTCAGCAGGTGGGAACTCCTCAGGAAATCTATTCATGTCCTGAAAATGTGTTTGTTGCAAACTTTGTAGGAAAAGTGGATTTCATAAAGGGAAAAGTTGAAAATGGAAACATTCTCTTAAATAACAGTAACGGTCAGACTCTTCCTAATACAAGTTCTTACACGAAGGATGTCATAGTGGCAATAAGACCTGAAAATGTAATGCTTGCAGAAGATGGAGAACTGACAGGAAAAGTATTTTCTAAATTCTACCTTGGAGACTGCAATGACCTGAGGGTTGAAGTTGGAAACGGAAATATTTTAAGAGTTACTGCGAGGGCTTCCACTTACGATACTCTGAAGGTAGGGGAAGAAGTAAGACTGAAAGTTCTTGAATATTTTGTGTTTGAGGATGATGGAAAAGACCAAACTAAAATAATGACATAATCAATGATAATAAAAGAAAACATAAAAGGTTATTCTATAAAAGAAAATGAGAAAATTTACAGCACTTTTAATGCAAAATGATACTTATTCATTTACTAAAATTTTACTTATTTAAAATAATCATTCGCTAAAAAAAATTATAAACTCGCCGATGGCTCAGACAATAATTTTTTCTAAGCTCATTTCATATTTTAAATTGTAAAATTTTAAAGAATTCATAAATATCATTTTTGCAGCATAATTTATTGTAAATTTTCTTTTTTCGGAATAACCTTTTCTTTTATTATTATTGATTTCTAACATGAAATAATATATAATTTATTAGTAATTAATAAAAAAATTATAGATAGAGGTGAAATTGTGAAAGAAAAAATCATAATTGTCGACTTCGGTTCGCAGTACAGCCAGCTTATTGCCAGAAGAATAAGGGAAATGGAAGTTTACTGTGAAATCGTGCCTATGGTTGACATTGAACAGATTAAGAATGGAGAAGATAAAATCAAAGGGATAATCTTCTCAGGAGGTCCTGCCTCAGTTTATGAAAAAGATTCGCCTACTGCAGATAAGGCAGTTTTTGATTTAGGAATTCCTATATTGGGAATATGTTATGGAATGCAGCTTATCACACATCTTAACGGTGGAAAAGTTGAGAAGGCTGAATCAAGGGAATTTGGAAAGGCAATTCTGGAAGTACTGGATGACAAGAATCCGCTTCTTTCGGATATTCCAAAAACTTCAAGCATATGGATGAGCCACAATGACCATATTACTGTGCTTCCTGAAGGTTTTGAAATTATTGCCAGAACAGATTCATCAATTGCGGCCATTACAAATAATAATGGTATTTATGCACTGCAATTTCACCCGGAAGTAGTTCATTCTGAATGCGGAACTGAAATAATTTCAAACTTTGTTTTCAATATATGTAAATGTGAGAAAAACTGGAAAATCAAAAACTTTATACAGGAAAAAACAGAAGCAATAAAAGAAACTGTAGGAGACGAACATGTACTTCTTGCCCTTTCAGGAGGGGTAGACTCTTCTGTGGCTGCCGTTCTGATTAACAATGCAATAGGAAAACAGCTTACATGTATGTTTGTGGATACAGGGCTTCTGAGAAAGGATGAAGGAAAGAAAGTCCTTGAATATTATAAGGAGCATTTTGACCTTAATATTGTGTTCGTTGACGCAAAAGACAGATTCCTTAATAAGCTTAAAGGTGTGGATGAGCCTGAAGCCAAAAGAAAGATTATTGGAAATGAATTTATCGAAGTATTCAATGAAGAAATTAGAAAACTTAAAGGACAGGAAGGGGCAAAATTCCTTGCACAGGGAACAATATACCCTGATGTTATTGAATCACAGTCTATAAAAGGCCCTTCACATACTATAAAATCTCACCATAATGTAGGTGGCCTGCCTGAAGACCTTAAATTTGAACTTCTTGAGCCTTTAAAAGAATTATTTAAGGATGAAGTAAGAAAAGTGGGACATGAATTAGGACTGCCTGATACAATTATAAACAGACATCCATTTCCGGGACCGGGGCTTGGAATAAGAGTTATCGGAGAAGTTACGCCTGACAAGGTAAAAATACTTCAGGAAGCTGATGATATCTTTATTAATGAGCTTATGGCAAAAGGTCTTTATGGAAAGGTTGACCAGGCATTTTTAACATTGCTTCCTGTGAAAACTGTAGGAGTGATGGGCGACCAGAGAACATACGAATATGTGGCTGCAATCCGTTCAGTAAATACTATCGACTTTATGACTGCCACATGGTCAAAACTGCCTTACGAATTCCTTGAGGAAGTGTCAAACAAGATTATAAACAAAGTAAACGGAATAAACAGAATTGTGTATGATATTTCTTCCAAGCCACCGGGGACTATTGAGTGGGAGTAGGAATGTATTATTTAATTAATTGTTATAAATAGTTTATTAGTATAAATAAAAAGGGGGATTTCAATGTCAAAAATTAGAAAAGATAAAATAGATGTAAAGAAAGTTACTATTCAAATTTATACTGAAGATTTTTAAAATGATTATATAAGTTTTATCGATATTACAAGACATAAAACAGATGAATCTTTTATTGTTATTAAATAACTGATTAAGAAATAAAAATAATATCTTATTTTTAGGTTTACAAGAAACAATGCAATTAGAATTTTATCAAAATTAGAACAACATAGAGGAATATTTGCTAATAGTAACATAGCTATAGAATTTATTTTTTGGATTTTACCAGAATTCAAATTCTATATTATTCGAAATTATTATTAAATTGAAATTTAAATAGAGAATTTTTAAGAATTAATTATAAAATTCAATTCTATAAAAGATTTAAAAAAAGAACAACTATGCTTTAAATATGTGAAGAAAACAAGAATTTGAAAGATAATGTGAAGATACTATTTGATTTTTAACGAAATATCAATACTTATAAATATGGAAAGTTACAACGCTATTTTAATCAAAAACGAGGTTGAACGAATGACAGAACTTAGAAAATTTATAATAACTCAGTTAATATGAATTGAAAAACTAAATAATGATAGTTTTAAAAATTTGGAAGATAAATTAAATAAACAGTATTTTCTAGTGAATATAATATAAAATAAAATCTAACACTGAAAATAGAAAAATAAAAAGGAGGATGTGATAAATACTACATGTATATATCATACAAATTTAAACAATGATAGCTGGTGTAATAATAAGAGGTTTTAAAAATTATAAAAATTTAAAATTTGTGCCTATTGCTAATGATGAAAATTTTAAATATAGTGTATTTGTCGGAAATAATGGAGTTGGAAAAAGTGCAGTTCTTGAAGCAATTGACACAATAATAAATAATAAAGAATGGAATATTACAATTGGGGGAAAAAAAAGTGAAGCCTTTATTTGTCTTATTTTTCTTATTGACAAAAAGGAAGAAATATTTCTCAAAAATAATAAAGAAATTTTTGATTTTATCAGCGACTATTTTTGGAATTCCAATGAAGATATTAATTCTAACTTAAAAAGTGATACTTTTAAAAAATTTTTTAATTTCAGAGATGAACTAAAATTAAAGTATGAAAAAACTCATAACTTTATCTTACTAGGAGTAAATTTTGAGGATAAAAATGTATATTTTTCTACTTTTAACCATGATTTGACTGAAAAAATAAAAGAACACTTTGATTATACTGAAGAAACTTTGCAAAAAAAACTTATAGAATTAAAAGAAGCACTTTTCAATAGTTATAATTACCTTTATATTCCTGTTGAACAATCTATAGATGAATTTATGAAACTAGAATCTGAAAAAATGCAATTAATGTTAAATAAAGATTTATTAGATGAAATCGAAAAAATATTAAAAGAAAAATATATTATTGAAGAGCTTAATCCAAAGGGAATGTCAATAGTTGAAGTTATAAATCGACATTTGGATAAATTTATTAGAGAAATTAATGAAAAAATATCTCAAATTGATAATACTTATAGTTTTGAAAATCTTCAAAATTTTGGAAAAAAATCTTTAACTCCAAAAGATATAAGAACAAAAATATTAGAAGCATATTTTCCTTTAAGAGTACTAAAAAGAAATGGAAAGAGAGTAAATCAACTCAGTTCAGGAGAACAACGAAAAGCCCTGTTAGATATTGCCTATTCTATTTTAAGTACAAATGGAGAAAAAGCAACCGAAAAAAAAACAATTTTAGCAATTGATGAGCCTGAAGTTAGTATGCATATATCAAACTGCTTCAAACAATTTCAAATGTTAGAAGAATTATCTACACTATATAATCAGCAAATTATTCTAACGACTCATTGGTATGGATTTTTACCTATTACTCAACAAGGAAATATGCAGCATATTAATATTAATACTGAAGACAAAGATAATATCAATATTTCAACTTTTAATTTTTATAATTATTTAGAAGAACGTAAATATTACCCTGACATTATAGAATTAAAAAGTATGTTTGATTTAGCTGCTAGTATTTTAACATATATGCGAAATAATTCTGATGTTAACTGGATAATTTGTGAAGGAATTACCGATAAAATATATTTAGAACAAATATTAAATGAAGAAATAAATGTAAATATATTGCCTGTTGGGGGTTGCGGTAATGTAGTCAAACTTTTTCAATTATTATGTTTATCTATGATCGAAAAAACAGATATATCTATTATCCAAAGTAAAGCTTTATTTCTAATTGATACTGACTCACAAAATATACTTAATAATCCACTTATTGATATAAAAAATGGGAATAAGTCAAACTTTTTTTTTAAGAGATTACAAAAAAAAGAAAATGAAATTCATTTAGTTAATCCTTTTACAAACGGAATATATGATGAAACAGAAATTGAAGATTGTCTTAATCCTGAAAATTATTTTGAAGCAGTAAAAAATTCTATCAATAAAAGTACTGAAAATAATTTAAAAGATATCATTAAACATTTTGAATTAATTCAAAATCCTAAAACTTCTAAATTAAAAGGAGATGATAGTTGTATAACTCCTAATGATATTAATTTTATTTCTAATAAAAAAGAAATAATAAATTTTGTTACAAAACCTCAAAATAAATACTTAATTGCAAAAGAATACGTGGAATTATGTAAAAGAAAGAATACAACACATTCTATAAAAATTAAAATTATAGATTTATTTAAAAAATAATTTTTCTAACTAAAGGAGGTCCTAAAATGTCATCAACAAAAACACATGTAGGAAAGTATGAATTTGAAAATTGTCTTATGAATGCCGCAGGAGTGTGCTGCTACGACCGTAATGAGCTGGAGAAAATGATTCACTCTGAAGCAGGAACTTTTGTAACGAAAAGTGCCACATTAAATCCTAGAGAAGGTAATCCTCAGCCACGTTATTATGACACCGAACTTGGATGTATAAACTCCATGGGACTGCCAAATCTCGGAATTGACTATTATCTCGAATATCTTCTGGAACTTCAGGAATCCCTTCCTGAACGTACATTCTTTCTGTCGATGACAGGACTGTCTTCCGAAGAAATTCATATATTGATGAGAAAAGTCATTGATAGTGGATTTAAAGGTCCGACAGAACTGAACCTGTCCTGCCCGAATGTGCCTGGAAAACCTCAGTTGGCATATGATCTGCAGACTACTGAACAGATTCTGTCAGAAGTGTTTGAATATTTTGACAGACCACTAGGAATAAAGCTGCCACCATATTTTGACATTGTACATTTTGATCAGGCGGCCGCAGTTTTCAATAAATTTCCTCTCACATTTGTAAACTGTGTAAACAGTATCGGAAATGGACTTGTAATTAACGATGAGAGCGTCGTAATTAAGCCTAAAAACGGTTTTGGAGGAATCGGAGGACAATATATAAAGCCTACTGCATTAGCAAACGTACACGCCTTCTATCAGCGTTTAAATCCATCTATACAGATTATCGGTACAGGAGGAGTTCTTACAGGCCGTGATGCATTTGAGCATATCCTGTGTGGAGCGAGCATGATTCAAATTGGAACTTCACTTGAAAAGGAAGGTACTGAAGTATTTTCAAGAGTTACACGTGAACTGAAGGAAATAATGAATGAAAAAGGTTACAGAACATTGGAAGATTTTAAAGGAAAACTGAAATATCTGTAATTAAACACATGTAATTACAGAATAGATTATTAAATATTTATAACTGAACAATATTTCTAATTAGTTTTATCTGCTGTGAACATCTTACGAAAACCACGGCTTATATAGGAGAAAAATATGAATGAAATAGAAAAACTTCAGGAAATAATTGATAACAGTAATAAAATTGTATTTTTCGGAGGGGCAGGAGTATCTACAGAATCTGGAATTCCTGACTTCAGAAGTGCCGATGGGCTGTACAGCATTAAACTTGACAGGTATTTCTCACCTGAAGAACTTGTTTCCCATACAATGTATCTGAAATATCCTGAAGAATTTTATGATTTTTACAAGAAACACCTCATTTATCCTGATGCAAAACCAAATTCTGCCCACTACTATCTGGCAGAACTTGAAAAGAAGGGCAAGCTGACTGCTGTAATCACTCAGAATATTGACAGCCTTCATGAAATGGCCGGAAGCAGGAAGGTACTTAAATTACATGGCTCCGTTGCCAAGAATACATGTATGTCATGTGGTAAAAAGTATGGCCTTGATGAGTTTTTAAAACTTTGTAATCCTGTTCCACACTGTCCTGAATGCGACGGAATTATTAAACCTGATGTTACGCTGTATGAAGAAAGTCTTGATATGACAATCTTTGAGGAAGCCATTTATCATCTGACACAGGCAGATACACTTATTATTGGTGGAACTTCCCTAGTTGTCTATCCTGCAGCTTCACTGATTCAGTACTTCAGGGGTAAAAATCTTATACTTATTAATAAATCAGTTACATCTCAGGATAATTATGCAAACCTTGTTATTCATGACAGTATTGGAAAAGTATTTGGTCAGCTGAAATAAGTGTTTGTGGGAAAAGATTATAAAATGATAATTAGAAGTAATAAAAATAAATAACACAATAAAATTTTCAAAAAATGAAAGGAGTTGAATAATGGTACAGGTACTATTTGTCTGTCTTGGAAATATATGCCGTTCACCAATGGCTGAAGCTGTTTTCAGAAAAATGGTTGATACTGAAGGATTAAATCAACAGATTTATATTGATTCAGCCGCCACAAGTTCATGGGAACATGGAAATCCTGTCCACAGAGGCACAAGGAAGCGTCTTGCGAAGGAGGGAATAAGCACTATTGGAATGTATTCCCGTATTTTAAATGATGATGACCTGTCGGCAGACTATATTATAGGAATGGACGAAAGCAATATTATAAATATTGAGAAATTTCTCCGTAACAGGCATTCTGGAAGGGTAAACCGTCTCCTTGAATATGCGGGGGAAGACAGGGATATTCTTGATCCGTGGTATACTGATGATTTTGACACAACTTACAATGATGTGGTCAAAGGGTGTAAGGCCCTACTGGAATTCATAAAGAAATATGATTTTAGTATGTAGTAATAATAAAAATACTACCTTCAGGCAAAATCACTAAAGATTGCAGAAAGGTAGTATTTTTTAATTAAAATCTTTTTCAATTTCTTCAATTAATGCAGTAATATTCGTTGCTCTTCCTTCATAATTTTGAATTTCTTTATAACTTTCTTCATAAGTATTCCAGGTCTTTATTCCAGTTTGTAGAAAGGAATTTTTAAAATTTTTCTCTCCATTTAAAACAGCTTTTGTAAATTTTTTCGATAATTCTTCTTTTTCTTTATCAGATAATCCCTTTTCTATACCATATAAAACATGTTCCAGATTATTTCCAAAAAAAACTACTTCAAAAGGTTGTTCTCTTGAACTTCTGGATTTTACAATTTTCTTTAGTTTAAATAATTTATTTAAACACTCTTTTTTGTTAGTTAAATGTTCTTTTTCTATTTTAAAACAATTATCTGTATCTGTTATATAATAGACTTTCATAATATCTGTCCATTTTATAAAATTTGATGGCTTTTTTAAAAAATCATTTATAATTTTTTGCAATTCTTTTATTATATTTGAAGAAGTGATTTCAAATTCTTCTGAATATTCTTTATATTTTGTCAACATATCGCCATGTATTACAATTGGTGTTACTCTTTTCTTTAATTTATTTATGGTTTTATTTATCCATGGAACAAGTGTCTCTTCATCACTTATTCCTTCAACTATTATCAATATAACACTTGCCTTCATTTATTTTATCAGCTCCCTCATATAAAGAGCTATTTCTGTTTCACTTATATTTAGAGGATTTATATTATCCTCACTCCATATCATCTGCGACCTTATATATTTTTGTCTTAAATTAGTAGTTTGAGAAACTCTTTTAAAATAATTATAATTTATCTCATCATCATTTATTGATGTTATTATTATATTTTCTCCTTTTAATCTTTCCATAGGTGAAAGATTGTGAGCAGTAAAAATAAGTTGCCCCCTTGCTATCTCTGAAATCTGCTCTAATATTACAGCCAGCAGATATTCAAAAATGTGTGCATCCAACTCATCTATTACAACAAGAGCATTCTTATCCTGTATACAATAAACTAATGCAGATAATATTGAAATTATTTTTTTAATTCCTACCGACTCATTTTTTATAGAAATCTTGTCAGATTTTTTCATAATATATAAATTTATTCCTTTTTCCTTCTGCTTTTCATTTAGCCTTTCCCCATCAACTTCACATATCAGTTCAGAATCAGGAATAATTGCTTTAAAAATTTCATTTATCTGTTTTATGGTTTTTATAATTGCCTCTGCTATATCTTCTGGATAGAAATTATTATTTTCATCAAAAATAATAGGTATTGTTCCCTGCGAATTTTCTAAGTGAATATTCATATTAAAAAAGACTTTTAAATTAGTCATTGCCTGATTTTCCAAAGTTATAATAAAAATTTTTGTTAAATAGTCTTTTAATTTTAAAAACTGTACCATCACATTTTTCAGTTCATCATTCAAATCTATTTTGTTTTCATTTTTTTGATTTTCAATAATTTGATTAAAAATAAGACCTATATAACTATTTAATCTTGCATTTTTTAAATTTATACTACGCTGACTTATCTCCTGTTTTTTTAATATTCTTTCAATAATTTTAATGCTTTCAGATTTTTTTAATTTTATTTCCTGATTTTCGTAATTTTCAAAAGAGATTAATTTTTTATATGTTTCCCTTTTTTTATCTACATTTTTATATAAAATTTCCTCTTTTACCGGTAAAATGCTGTTAAGTTTATCCTTTTTAAAAGATACAATAATTTTATATTTCTTTGTTTCATTTTCAATTTCCAATTCAATATCAGTTTTTGTTTCTCCTATTTTCATAAAATTTCTCAATTTTTCATTTAATCTTTCTTCCATAAAATCGGGCTCATCAACTAAAAAATATTCTTTTATAACTTCTAATCCTTCTATAATCGCTGTTTTTCCACTTCCATTAGGACCATAAATTGCTGATAAATTATTACTTTTAAATTCTATTTTTGAACTTTTTATATTTTTAAAATTCTCTAATTTTATAGATTTTAATTTCATAATTGTTCTCCTTTGTAAAAATATAATTTATTATTTATATTATACTCTATTTTAAAAAATTTTCAATAAAAAAATTGCAAATAAAATATAAAATATTTTATTTTTGCAATTTTTAAATTTTATTTTTCTAATTCTCCATTTTCCTTCATTTCTTCAAGGAATCTATCAATTCCGCTTTGCCATGTTGGAATTTTTTCTCCAAGAAGTTTTTCAACCTTTTCTGATGATAGTTTGGAATACTCGGCTCTTCTTGCTGGTAGATTAAAGTCTTTTGTCTTTGCAGTTCCTAACGTTCCTTTCCATCCTATTTTTTCCAGTACATACTTTGCCTGCTCATATTTACTTGCTATACCCTCATTTGAAATGTGATACAATCCATATTTTCCTGTCTGTATAAGTTTCCATGAAATTTCTGCCAAATCTCTTGAATAAGTTGGTACCGAAACCTGATCATCGACTATATTTAAAGTATCTCTTGATTTACTCCAATTTATTACCTGCTTATTAAAGTTATTATTCGCTATTCCGAATACCCAGGAAGTTCTAATTACGAAAGATTTATCATATGTCTTTAATACACTCTTTTCTCCTTCATATTTTGATTTTCCATATTCAGATAATGGATTAGGAGTATCTTCTTCTGTATATGGTTCCCTTTTATCACCATCAAATACAAAATCAGTAGAATATGTGACGTACACAGCATCTATTTTTTTCGCAAACTCTGCAAGTTTATAAGGAGCTGTAATATTTAAAAGCTTTACCTTTTTATCTGTTTCAGCCTTATCTACATCATTATATGCTGCACAGTTTATTATATGGGTAAAATCCTTATTTTCGGCAAAAAAACGTTCCAAAGATTCATTATTTGTTATATCAAGTTCCTCATAATCTGTTGCAATATATTCTATTTTTAAACTATCAAACAGTTTTTTAAAATCATAGCCTAACTGACCATTAGAACCTGTTAAGAGTATTTTCATATTACTTATCTCCTTCTTCACTAATATTAATCTATAATAATTCATTTTATGTTTTATTGTACTTTAAAATTTATTAACTATAATACCCCTATTTTTTCTTATATACTCTTACATAATCCACTTTCATTTCTGTAGGGAATTCTACATCTTCATCATTTCCTGTTCTATTTGTTAATGCAACATTCAATATTAGATAATGTGGTAATTTAAATGTATTATCTGTTTGTTTTGCTACTTCTTTCATTGTTACTGTTTTATAATTTCTACCATTAAAAAACCATCTTATTTCTTTTTCATCCCACTCTACAGCATACGTATTAAAATTAAATAAACTTTCATTTTTCTTTATTTTTAAGTGATTTCCTATAAATGAGGCATATTGTGAATCAGCTTTCAATGCATGAATTGTTCCCGTTACTTTTCTCATATTGTCTCCATAAACTTCTACGATATCTATTTCTTCCAAAGCTGCAGGATCTCCAATTTTTTTTATAGCATAATCATGTGGCCAAGTCCAAAAAGCAGGCCAAACTCCCACTCCTTTTGGCATTATTGCTCTCATTTCTATTTTTCCATATTTAACATTATATTTATCTTTACTATGAATAGCACCAGAACTATAAAGAATTTTTCTATCTATTCCATTTATTTTTACTGTTTTATTATCTTCTTTTTTTACTTCTATAACTAAATTTCCATTTTCAACTTTCACATTATCAGCTAAATAATATTGTTTTGCTGAAAATCCATATTCATCTACCCAATTTCCATTTTCATCAACATAGTTACCATTCTTAGAAGGATTATCATTTTCCCAATAAGACCATTTAGATAAATCTAAGGTATCTCCATCAAATTCATCATTCCACACTAATTCCCAAGAATCATCATCCTTTTTCTTCAAAAGTTTTCTAAATATAGATTTCTTGCTTTTTGAATTTTCATTATTTGTATTTGTTATTGTATCTACTTTAGTTTTCTTACTTTTTTTAGCAGCTAATCCGATACTATTCCAGCTCAAAACTCCAATCAATACTAATATTCCTAATTTTCTCATTTTATATTTTCCCCATTTCTAATATTTTTATATTTTTCTCTTAATAACAGTTTCTTTTTTTATTTTTCTAAATCTTTTAACTAATTCTTTTAATATAATGTATCTTCCTATTATTTTTGCTTTTATACTTCTCTTACTTTTATTAATAGATGTAATATTACTTGAATGACGCCTGAAATATAATAACTTTTCATTTATAAATTTTACTTTATAGTATTTTTCTGAAATTAGTCCTACCCATAAATCATGACCTATTTCCTTATTTTCCGGGATAGGCAGAACTTTATCTAAAATTATTTTTTTAAAAAGCATACAACAACCATAATAGGTATTTTTTATTATATTCTTTACTATTCCATTTCTAGAATTTACAACAGAATATAACGATTCGTATTGCAATTCAAGATTTTCGTTTGTAATAATTGCATCACTTATTATTAAATCTGAATCATCAATATATCTCATCATTATTTCTATTTTATCTTTTTTCCAGACATCATCCTGATCAGTAAACATTATAAATTCACTATTAGAATTATATAATAATTCTTCAAAGTTCTTTACTATTCCTAAATTTCCCTTGTTATCTTTAATTATTTTTATTCTGCTATCTTTTTTTTCATATTCTGTAAGAATTACACAAGTATTGTCTGAAGAACCATCGTCTCTTACTAGCAAATTCCACTCCGTATATGTCTGGGAAATTATAGATTCTATCTGTTCAGATAAATACTTTTCACCATTATAGGTTGCCATTAAAATATCAATCTTTTTATTTTCTGTCATTTAATTCATCCTTTTTATTTTTATAGAGATTTTTTATCCAAAACGTATGTTATAATTTTTTATTTTTTTCATAAGTTGCAATATATCGTTTGTCACAATATATTATACAATTTATACTTTTAATAAAATATATTGATAGTATGTTTATTCTTTAAACCTTTATATTATTATACAAAAAAGACTGAAATAAGTCCAGTCTTTAAGTTTTTTACTTTATTCTAGTTCTCCATTTTCCTTCATTTCTAAAAGAAATCTGTCAATTCCGCTTTGCCATGCTGGAATTTTTTCTCCAAGAAGGTTTTCAACCTTGGCTGAGGATAATTTGGAATACTCAGCTCTTTTAGCTGGAAGATTAAAATCCTTTGTCTTTGCCGTTCCTAATGTTCCTTTCCAGCCTATTTTTTCCAGTACATATTTTGCCTGGTCATATTTACTTGCTTCTCCACTGTTTGTAATATGATAAAGACCATATTTTTCTGTCTGTATAAGTTTCCATGAAATTTCTGCCAAATCTCTTGAATAAGTTGGTACCGAAACCTGATCATCAACTATATTTAAGGTATCTCTTGACTTGCTCCAATTAATTACCTGCTTATTAAAATTATTATTCGCTATTCCGAATACCCAGGAAGTTCTAATTACAAAGGTTTTTTCATATGTCTTTAGTACACTCTTTTCACCTTCATATTTTGATTTTCCATATTCAGATAATGGATTTGGGATATCTTCTTCTGTATAAGGTTCTTTTTTCTGACCATCAAATACAAAATCAGTAGAATATGTAACATACATAGCATCTATTTTTTTCGCAAATTCCGCAAGTTTATAAGGAGCTGTAATATTTAAAAGCTTTACTTTCTCATCTGTCTCAGCCTTATCTACATCATTGTATGCTGCACAGTTTATTATATGGGTAAAATCATTATTTTCATTAAAAAAATGTTCCAAATATTCATTATTTGTTATATCAAGTTCTTGATAATCTGTTGCAATATATTCTATTTTTAAACTATCAAACATTTTTTTTAAATCATAACCTAACTGTCCGTTAGAACCTGTTAAGAGTATTTTCATATTATATTCCTTTCTATACATATTTTTTTTAATTTTTAGAAATTTTTATATTTCTAATTTAAATTTTTCTTTTAAAAACTATACAAATTTTTTCTGAATAAT
>ERZ773267.967-NODE-967-length-17217-cov-14.701084_pt1 | contig 17217 bp, 15 predicted proteins | sample MGYA00511959_ERZ773267 | MGnify/ENA primary metagenome ERZ773267 (study PRJEB29015, sample SAMEA2738165) | human oral metagenome | biome: human oral; feature: human-associated habitat; material: saliva | place: China | collected 2240 ... | reverse complement strand
TTAAGATTAGACAGGAAGCTGATAAGCTAGAGAAGTTCCTCGGCGGAATCAAGGATATGAAGGGTATGCCTGGAGCAATGTTCGTAGTAGACCCTAAGAAGGAAAAGATTGCTGTCAAGGAAGCGAGAACTCTTGGAATTCCAGTTGTAGGTATCGTAGATACTAACTGTGATCCAGACGATGTAGACTACATCATTCCAGCTAACGATGACGCTATCAGAGCTGTAAAGTTAATCACATCTGCAATGGCAGATGCCGTAATTGAAGCAAAGCAGGGCGAAAGCTTCGATGCTAGCGAGGTTCCAGCTGAGGAAGCTGAGGCTGAAGTAGAAGCATAAATTACACAGACTTTTATAAACGTATAATATAACAAGTGAATGCCGTCCGGACCGAGAAGTAACCTGGCTCGGGCGGTTATTTAGTAAGGAGGACACAATGGCTGTAACAGCTGCACTAGTCAAGGAGCTTCGTGAACTTACAGGTTCCGGAATGATGGATTGCAAGAAAGCACTAGTTGAGACAGATGGAGATATCGATAAGGCAGTAGACTGGCTTCGTGAAAAGGGAATCATGAAGGCACAGAAGAAGTCCGGTAGAATCGCTGCTGAAGGACTCGTAAGACTTGCTTTCGGTGAGGGCAACATAGTTGCTGCAATCGCTGAGGTTAACTCTGAGACAGACTTCGTATCTAAGAACGAAGAGTTCGTAGAGTTCGTTGAGGCAATTGCTGCTGAAGCACTTGTAAAGGGTGATCTAGATATGGATGCTTTTATGGCAGAGCCATTCCAGGGATCAACTGTTAAGGACGTTCTAACAGCTAAGGTTGCTAAGATTGGTGAGAACCTCAACATCAGAAGATACGCTAGAGTTGAGGAAGATGGCGTTGTTTACACTGGTTACATCCACGGTGGCGGCAGAATCGGCGTTATCGTTGGTATCAAGACTGATGCTACAGCTGCAGAGGTTGAGGCTTGTGGTAAGGATGTTGCAATGCAGGTTGCTTCTATGAACCCTAAGTTTGTAGACGAGGCTGGCGTTGATCCTGAATACATTGAGAACGAGAAGAAGATTCTAACTGAGCAAGTTCTCAACGAGGGTAAGAAGCCTGAGATGGTTGAGAAGATCGTTGCTGGAAAGATCAAGAAGGAGCTCAAAGAAGTTTGCCTAGTTGATCAGCCGTTCGTAAAGGACAGCGACCTAAGCATCGCTCAGTACGTAGAGAAGTGCGCTAAGGAAGTTGGCAAGGATATGCAGGTTGTATCCATGCTAAGATTCGAAGTTGGCGAGGGAATCGAGAAAAAGGAAGATGACTTTGCAGCAGAGGTTGCTGCAGCAGTTCAGGGCTAAGCTATACTCGTTTCAAGTGTACATACAATAGAATTAAAATCTCGATATTCGTGATATATCGAGTGATGATACAGCGTGGCCGTTGGCTACGCTGTTTTTTATAGAAAAATCGAAATAAACAATAACTTTAAAAAACATAATTGCAGTAAATAATATTGAACTCATGCACATATCTCTTTATAATTATTTATGTATATACTACATAAATTTATGATTGCGACATTATGGAGGTTATCAAATGAGCGACTTAAGTAAATTAGCACCACAAGAAGTGTTTAAATATTTTAAAGAAATTAGCGACGTTCCGCGTGCATCAGGACATACTGAGAAGATTAGTGCATACCTCGCCAATTTCGCGAAGGAGCGTGAGCTGGAGTATTACCAGGATGAGTCTGGTAATGTAATTATCTGGAAGGAAGGAACTCCTGGATATGAGAACTCTGACATGGTTATGATTCAGGGACACATGGATATCGTTGCTGAGAAAACTGAGGACAGCACTCACGACTTCCAGAATGATCCAATAGAGCTTATTATCGATGGAGATCTCCTAACTGCTAATAAGACTACTCTTGGAGCAGATGACGGTGTGGCTATCGCTATGGGACTTGCTCTTCTTGACTCGACAGATATTCCTCACCCACCACTAGAGTTCATAGCAACTGTTGATGAGGAAATCGGTATGCTTGGGGCATATGCTCTAGATGGATCGAAGATTAGATCCCGTAAGGTAATCAACGTGGATTCTGAGGATGAGGGCGTAATCACGGTTGGCTGTGCAGGTGCAGTAGATATCTTTACAAGCTTCCCAGCAGATAAAAAGGTCGTAAAGGGTGTAAAATACAAGTATCTCGTTGAGGGACTACTCGGAGGTCACTCTGGACTAGACATCCATCAGGAACGTGCAAATGCTGGTCAGATTGTAGCTAGAATGTTCCTCGATGCTAGAGAGAAGGCTGAGCTAAATATCGTATCAATCAAGGGCGGTAGAGCTACTAACGTAATTCTCGGAAAGGTAGAGGGTGAAGTGATTGTTGCTGCTTCGGATGTTAAGGCATTTGAAGAGAGCATTGCTGCTTCCACAGAGGAGATTAAGGTTGAGTACCGCACTTCGGATCCTGGAATCACAGTATCTGTTGAAGCTGTAGGAGAAGTAGAAGAAGAGGCAATAGACACTGCATGCCAGGACAATTTCTTCAAGTTTGTGCTTGCTTGTCCAGTAGGTGTTGAGCACTACAGCGTAGAGCTAAAGGGGCTCGTTGAGACATCACATTCAATTGGAATTATCAATATTGAAGAGGGAAGATTGATTACCAAGTCCATGGTTAGATCAAGTGTGAATTCACGTAATGTATTGCTCGCTAGAAAGATTGCAATTCTAGCAGAATCTCTTGGAGCTAAGGTTGAGAAAGGCAGCTCGTACGGTGCATGGGAATTTAACAACAAGTCAGACCTCCTCGATGTATGCATAGCTGCATATAAGGAACAGTATGGTGAAGAGCCTGTTGTAAGTGCTATGCATGCTGGTATTGAGTGCGGAATCTGGGCTGAGAAGGTAGGTAAGGTAGATGCAGTATCTATCGGACCAGACATCTCAGACGTTCACTCGGTAAATGAAAACATCTCAATTTCTTCGACAGAGAGAACATGGAATTACCTCAAGCTGATCCTATCACACTGTAAGTAAGCCTCTGAGAGAAGCGAATTCAAAAGTTATATTGAATCGTTAAATAAATAGTGATATATTAATAAAGACAGGAATAGTTGTATTATTATTCCTGTTTTTTAATCAAAGTGAGTTAGCTATAACTAACTATAATTAAATATTGCTTACAAGTTAATATGGAAGGCAGAGGATATAATATGTACCTGAAGATTGACAGCATTAAAAAAAGCTATGGCACGGGAGATAGCCGCGTCGATGTTCTAAAAGGGGTAAATTGTGGCGTAAACAAGGGAGAGATATGTGTGCTTCTTGGACCGTCGGGGTCTGGAAAGTCGACACTGCTAAATATATTAGGCGGTATCGATAAGGCAGACAGCGGGTCTGTGACGATAGGGGATGATAAACTTGAAAATTTCAATGATAAACAACTCTCTCAGTATAGGCGAAAGCACCTAGGATACATATTTCAGTCATATAATCTAATTCCGAACCTAACTGTGAGAGAAAACATTGAGGTTGGTGCGTATCTAAGTGATAGACCACTTCCAGTAGACGAGTTAATCGAACTGCTTGGTCTTGAGGCGCACAAGGATAAGAGACCAAATCAGCTATCAGGCGGACAGCAGCAGCGAACTTCGATAGGAAGAGCGATAGTAAAAAATCCTGACTTGCTGCTCTGTGATGAACCGACTGGTGCTCTCGATTACAATACTTCGAAGGAGATACTTAAGCTAATTGAAGATATCAACAATAAGTACGGTAGCACGATAGTTATCGTTACGCATAACGTTGCGATTAGTCAGATGGCACACCAAGTTATTAATCTTCACGACGGTCGAATCAGAAGTGATGTGAAGAACTCAAACAGAATAGCTGCAGAACTTATTGAATGGTAGGTGCAGCTATGAAGAATCCAATATATAAAAGAGTATTTAGAGAACTCTGGGATGAAAAAGCCAAGTATTTAGTGCTGTTTCTATTTCTAGTTTTCTCTATCGGTTTTACGAGTGGCTATCTTGTTGCTGATAGCAGTATGCTACGTACTTATAAAGAGGGCTTTGATAAATACTCCATCGAAAACGGACATTTTAGCATTGCAGTTGAACCAAATGCCGACTTCGATACAGTAATAGGCGATCTTGAAAAGAGTCAGTCGATTAAAGTGCAGAAGCAGTTCTACAAAGAACAGGATGTGACATCAGGTAAACATAAGGGAGATACCTTCCGAATTTACAAGAACAGGAAGACATTAAACAAGATATCCATGATATCTGGTCATCTGCCTAATAAAGCTAACGAGATAGCTATAGACCGTCTATATGCTGAAAATAACAAGATAAAACTCGGTGACGCTTTAAATATAAATGGGCATAAATTTAAGGTGTCGGGGTTCAGTGCATTTTCCGACTATAGTGCGCTGTTTAAAAACAACGCAGACATGATGTTTGATGCACAGAAGTTCACGGTGGCTATTGTAACAGATGGAGCGTGGGATGACCTCGGAGATAACGGCATCGTTTACTCATACGCATGGCGAAATAAAGATCAGAAGTTGTCTGAAAAGGCGCAAAAGGATAAGGCTGTAGATATAAAGGATGAGCTGATCGGCAAGCATGTGATGTTAAACGATATAATCGCTAGACCAGACAACAATGCGATTATGTTTACTGGAGATGACTTCGGGCATGATATGGCGATGATGCAGTGGATGCTGTATATCATCATGGCAGTAATAGCGTTCATATTTGCGATTAGCGCTAGAAACAGCATCGAGAAGGAGTCAAAAACTGTCGGAACATTGCGTGCAACAGGGTATTCACGAAAAGAGCTTTTAGCATATTACATGATGTTACCTATAATAGTGTCGTTTGTTGCGGCAGTTACTGGGAATGCACTTGGTTATTCCTGGCTCAAGAAGTACATTGCAAAGGCGTATTATCACAGCTATTCGCTTCCGCTTTACACGACTTACTGGAGTAGCGATGCATTTATCAAGACGACGCTGGTTCCTATTGTTATTGTGCTAATAGTCGATATCTTGGTGCTTGCCCTGGCACTTAGAACGGAACCTCTTCAGTTGCTTCGTGGTGAGGTGAAGAGTAAGAGCAAGTCGAGAAATCCACTTAAATTACCTAAATGGAGATTCATCTCTAGGTTTAGAGCAAGAATAATCCTACATAATGTGGGCGCATACGTAACTCTAGCTGTAGGAATTCTGATGGCGAGCATCCTAATGATGTTCGGAACCATGCTAGGACCGATGCTTAATCATTTCAAGGCAGACGTTCTGAAAAGTCAGATAGCTACATATCAGTATGTGTTAAAGTCTCCTTACGATGTTAAATATGAGAAAGCTGAGAAGTACGCATTTTCAACCTTGCAGAACGATCGAGATGAAGAGGTTTCGGTATATGGAATCGAAAAGAATTCCAATTATTTTAAACGGGAACTAATCGATGATGGTAAGAGCAAAGACCGAGCGGTTAGCAAAAGTGACACTACTCCGTCAAACGACTCCAATACCAAGTATGACGACGGAAAGAAAGAGATAGAAATTCTCGCTTCTAGTGGATATATGGAAAAGTATCGATTAAAGGATGGAGCGAAAATAAAGCTACATGCGAAGTTTGGCAATGAGAAATACACATTTGTTGTGAAGGGAACTTACAAATATCCATCATCACTTACCATTTTCATGCCTATAGAGAAGTATAACGAGGTGTTCGGGAAAGCTACGGATAACTATACAGGGTATTTCTCGGATAAGAAGCTAGATGAGATAGATAAGAACTTTGTTGCAACTATTATTACTAAGAAGGATTTGACGCTTGCAGCAGATCAATTAGAATCATCAATGGGCAAGATATTCGAAATGTTCGGGGCATTTGCTTGCACTCTATATATGCTATTCTTGTATCTGCTTGCTAAGTCCGCGATTGAGAAGAGCGTAAATTCGATTTCGCTGGTCAAGATACTCGGGTATTCTAATAGGGAGATAGGGCTATTGTACAATTGTGCTACGGGTATAGTGACGATTTCATCACTGGTAATATCGGTATTCCTAGCAGAGCGTATTATACGAGAAATGTTTTATTACATGATGCTTGATTACAGTGGCTGCCTTGGTTATTACATAGCTCCGTCAGTTTATATTAAGATTTTGGTACTTGGTGTAGCTGGGTATTTATTGATATCAAAGGTGCTGATGCGTCAGATTAAGAAAGTTCCGATGGCAATCGCTCTAAAGCAAGCGGAGTAACGAAATTAACTTCTGCAAATAACTAGCCTCATTAGTGCATTAGAAAACAGCTATATCAGTTGATTTTAACGGGTATAGCTGTCTTTCTATTTTGTTATTCAAGATATATACGTTGTAGGAATATAAGCCGCAGAAGTTTGGTTTTAATATATAGCTTCACTATAGTTAGTATTCGATTATAGTAGATGCTAGCTTATTTTCCTTAGCTATTATAAGCGCACAAGAACTCTTGCTTCCCCCGCGGGGATTGGTTAGGCTTCCAGGGTTAATAAACCTTATACCTGATGAAACTTCGTTAACTGGAACATGAGTGTGTCCGAAGCATACAGCAGAGCAGCCATGTTGAGCTGCGAGATATTTTAGGTGCATCAGAGAGAAATTTACATTCTCCATGTGACCATGTGTAATCATGATTTTACCAGCGGGGGTATCGATAATCTTAAAATGCTCTTTGCTGCAGCCATCACAGTTACCTGGAACGCAGCTAACAGGGGTGCCAGTTTTAGCTTCGATCTCATGGGCATCCTTAAAAAAATCGCCGCAGTGAAAGATGCGGTCTATATTGCAAATCGAAGTCGATATACGTTCGTACATCTCTAGAGCACGGTCAAGTTCCCCGTGCGTATCACTTAAAACCAAAATATTCATATAGATATTGTAGCATACGTGATGTGATTCATATACTTGTTTTGCGCGAGTTCAAGAATTAAAATATAAATGAATAGTTTTGAGTGGGGGATGCCGTGATTACAAGAGGAGTTACAATTAGAGAGGGTTCGCTAGCAATTCATGGAAGATGGTATATGGATGGACGTGAGGAGAAGCATCCAACCATTATAATCTGTCATGAGTTCGGCACCAATATGAGGTCTACAAGCAGGTATGCCCAGATGCTATGTAAGCAGGGGTATGCTGTCTTCGTATTCGACTTCTGTGGATCTGAAAGTGGCACCAGTAGAGGTAGAAAACCTACAGAGATGAGTGTAACGACGGAGGTAGTCGATCTACTCGTGGTGCTCGATTATGTAGAGGATAGGCCTTTTGTAAATACCAATGCGATATTTCTCATGGGATGTTCTCAAGGAGGCCTAGTGGCTTCGCTCGCTGCAGAGAAGCGTAAAGATGAAGTCAAGAAACTAGTGTTGTATTATCCCGCACTATCGATACCTGACGATGCTCGTAAGGGTTCGATGCTCGGTGCTGAATTTAACGGTGAAGAGATTCCAGATAGCTTCAAAGTGCTTAATGACAAGTTTAGGATAGGAAAGCGTTATGTTGCAGATGCAATCGTCCTTAGCGAATGGCGCGAGATGATGAGGTATAAGAATCCTGTGCTTATTGTACATGGCACAGATGATGAGCTGGTAGATATTGACTATGCTCGCAAGGCGGTGAAGATATTTCCGAACGCAAAGCTGATAGAAATCGAGGATGGAAAGCACTTGTTCCCGACACTCGAGGAAAGAAAAATTGCTGTTGCTGAGACGATAAGATTCCTTTGGGAGTAGCGGGCGGAGGCAATTGGTGATACAATTTATAAAGTACAGATTTGTAAGTTGCTTAAAGATACTAGGAGGAAGCAAGATGCAGGAGTTTAAACCTTTTAAGGCTGGTAAGGTACGAGAGATTTACGATAATGGTGACAACCTAATCATGGTTGCTACAGATAGAATTTCGGCGTTCGATCACATTCTTAAGAACGATATCGTTGATAAGGGTGCGATACTGACACAGATTTCAAAGTTTTGGTTTGATTTGACGAGTGACATTGTGCCAAATCATTTAATTTCAGTAGATAACAATGATATGCCTGAGTTCTTTAGAAGTGAGAAGTTTGCACGTCGTAGCACAATGTGCCGCAAGCTAGATATGCTACCTCTAGAGTGCATCGTTAGAGGATATATTACAGGTAGTGGCTGGGCAAGCTATCAGGAGACTGGTGAGGTTTGTGGAATCAAGCTTCCAGAGGGACTAAGAGAGTCTGAGAAGCTGCCTGAAGCTATTTATACACCTAGCACAAAGGCTGAAATCGGCGATCACGATGAGAATATCTCATATGAAAAGAGTATCGAAGTGCTTGAGAAGGCATACCCAGGAAGAGGAGAGGAGCTAGCTCGTAAGGTTAAGGAGCTGACACTTGCAGTATACAAGAAGTGTGCAGATTATGCGCTTGAGAGAGGAATAATAATCGCTGACACTAAGCTTGAGTTTGGGTTAGATGAAGAGGGGAGTATCGTGCTTGCAGATGAAGTTCTCACACCTGATAGCTCGAGATTCTGGCCAGTAGCAGGTTACGAAGTAGGAAAGTCGCAGCCGTCATATGATAAACAGTTTGTAAGAGACTGGCTCAAGGCAAATCCGGATAGCGACTACAAACTGCCTGACGAGGTAATCGCAAAGACAATCGAGAAGTACAAGGAAGCGTATAAGCTTTTGACAGGGGAAGACTTCTAAGTTGTATCAATATGACTTTTATTGAGAGCCGTAGCTGCGGCTCTCAAATTATATATGGTGGTTATGGACTTGATATTTTTCATTAGTTGCATTTTGCTTGGCGTTGGGCTAGCGATGGATGCATTTGCAATATCTATTGCGGATGGTATCAGTAAGCCGGATGCAGAGCTTGGATATGTGATAAAAGTTACAGCGGTGTATGCATTATTTCAATTTGTGATGCCGCTAATTGGCTGGTTTCTGGTGCATGAGGCGGCAAAGGCTCTTGGGTCATTTCACGAACTTGTTCCTTGGATCGCTTTGATATTGCTTGCCTTCCTTGGTGGCCGTATGATACTTGATGGAGCAAGGATTAGAATTGCGGAAGCCGAAGTCTGTAGCACAAGCTGCGAAGACAGAGTCTGTTCCAGCGAAGGCGGCAGGAAAGAGGTCTGTAGCAAGAGAGACATATGCAGTAAAAGGATGAAGTTTCTCGCTGACATACCATCTTCGGAGCTTACAGGCAGGACTCTTTTTCTGCAAGGGATTGCTACATCTATAGATGCTTTATCAACTGGGTTTGCGATAGCTAGATACGATGCGAAGGCAGCTTTCGTCTGTTCGAGCATTATCGCGGCAGTAACATGGATTATGTGTATGACAGGTATGAGAATAGGCTCCAGGGTGGGTAAAATGTTCTCTACTCATGCGACTATTGTAGGTGGTGTAATTCTTGTGTTTATTGGCATAGAAGTATTTGCAAAAGGCGTACTACTGTAATAAAATTACACTGCATGAATATTCTAATCTTTACACGAAATATTTAATATAAGGAGATATCAGATTGGAGATTTTCTTTAAAATCGTGAGTCTGCTCGGCGGACTTGCAATGTTCCTTTACGGAATGCGCATCATGGGTGACGGACTAAAGTCTACTTCCGGAGGTGCGATGAAGGCGGCACTTGCGAGAGTTACTGACAAGCCATTTAAAGGATTTTTACTTGGACTTGTTGTAACCTGTATGATTCAGAGTTCTACTGCGGCTATCGTCCTTACAGTAGGTCTCGTTGGTGCAGGATTCCTGACATTTAGACAGTCTATCGGAATTGTACTTGGTGCCAACGTAGGAACTACGATTACAGCACAGATTATTAGACTTATGGACGTTAAGGCTGGATCGACCAGCATTTTATCTTTCTTTAAATCTGACAACCTAGCACCTATGACACTGATTGCTGGAATAATTCTGATTATGTTCGTCAATTCGAGAGCTGCTAATACAGCTGGAACCATCTTGATGGGCTTCGGTACGCTGTTCGTCGGACTTATGAACATGAGTGCAGCTGTTTCTCATATGGGTGACATGCTTAGTAAGCTGCTTGTTTCTTTTGAAGGAAGTCCGTTGCTCGGATTCTTCTCGGGTGTATTCGTAACGGGAATTATACAGAGTTCATCCGCTGTAGTCGGAATACTACAGTCTATCGCAAGCACTATCGGCATCAAGTTCTGCGGAGTATTTGCAGTGATCATCGGTATCGATATAGGTGATTGTTTGACGACTTATCTGGTGTGCCGAATCGGTGCAAAGCCTGAGCAGATTAGAACTGCGCTAGTTCATATTCTGTACAATGTGACAGCTGCCATACTTCTATTCGTTGCTGTAGGTGTGCTCAGAGGGACAGGTGTTCTCGATGATCATATCTGGTATATGACTCTCAAAGCGGGCGGAGTCGCTAACGTGCACGGATTATTTAAGCTAATTCCGGCACTTATGTTGCTGCCTTGTGCTGGAGTGTTTGCAAAGATTGCAGAGCGGCTTGTTCCTGATCAGCCAGAAGATCCAGAAGATACTATGATTAAGGAGAGCATCAAGCAACTCGACCTCAGACTTATCAACAATCCTCGTATCGCTCTTGGTGAAACTCATACCATGACTAGCAATATGTTTGAGGTTGCACTACACAACTATACTGCTTGTATTCAGCAGATGTACGAGTATGATCCAAAGAGAAATGACCGTATGAATCAGCGCGAAGACATGATTGACAAGATGACAGATGTGGCTGACAAGTATGTAATTGAAATTTCTCCTCATATCACTCTTGACTATGACGATAGATTTCAGAGCTTCCTGATGAAGGGCCTCGTGAGCATCGAGAGAATCGGTGACCTGGCGATCAACATCATGGATGCCATCAAGAGTATGAAAGAAGATGATGTTGAATTCTCGAGAGTAGCTATGGCTGAAATGAGACTGCTCCTTACAGCAATCAACGATATTCTCGAACTTACTGCTGATGCATACAAAGAGAGTAGCTACGAAAAGGCTAAGAGAATCGAGCCACTCGAGGAGGTTATAGACGAGCTTGTTGATGAGGTAAGACGTAGACACATGTGGAGAATGAAGCACAACCTTTGCGATGTAGTTAAGGGTCTTAGCTTCCAGAACATCTTACAGAATCTAGAGCGCATTTCCGATCAGTGCTCTGACTTAGGTGTTAATATACTCGGAATCGAAGATGACAATATCTACGGAAATGAGCATCAGTACTTGCGTGATATACATCACTCGGATGATGAGACTTATAATCAGCTCTTTGCAAAATACAAGGCTAAGTACATGGGAGTTCTCGACTCTATGTCAGCTGATTCAACTGATCACGATGATGCAGACATTAAAAAACAACTTCAGCTCGATATTGTAATGTAACAAAACGGATATGAAAACAACTAACAAATTGCTTTTTGAATTAAAGGACGGTGTGTACGATTCTCTTCTCGAAGATGCAGCGAGTACTGCTGAAATTTCCAGACTCAGAGAAAGTCTGGGTGATGCTATCGGCAGCTTTGAGAAGACTTTCGGACAGATGGAGGTTTCTGTCTACAGTGCGCCTTTTGCGATTCCTCTGCTCGGAGATTTTACAGAGGCTCAGAACGGCGCGGTGCTTAGTGCGGCCATAAATAGTGAGATTGTAGTTGTTATATGTGAATCCGAAGATAAGATGGTTCACGTGTATTCTGAAGCTAAAGGCATACTAGAGTTAGATCCTTGGGGACTCAGAAGAAATGAAAATGAGGTCAGAACTGAAAAAGGACTTGTCAGAGGAATACTCTCTGAGTTGAAACTAAGAGGGTATCAGATAGGTGGATTTAATGCCTATGTTCTAGGGCATGCACCTTTTGATATCGATGAGATATATGTGCCAACCTTTGAAGTTGTGATGACTAGGGCGATATTTGAACTGTTTAACTCTGGGGAGCTTAATAAATATGAGCTAGCCGAGATAGGGCAATGCGCATCGAATTCGCACTACGACGTACCTAGTGGGACTGCAAGGCAGCTCGCTTCTTGTATGGGAGGATTTAGTTTCGCGGATTTCAAGAAACCAGGACTTCCTATTTCAAGCAAGGTCTTGGGAGAAGTTCTACCGAGAGATTATCGGTTGGTACTCACGAAACTGTATCCAAAGGCAATTCTCAATGAGAGGACGGATATCGCGGCACTTGGGGATATCGTCCACGAGCTTAGACAAGTTGCAGGTATTATTGGAACTAGAGTGCTTAGAGATGTCAATAATGATGTTCTCATAGACTATGCAGAAGAAATAAGGGATGAACTCGGTGATAGGGCGCTTCTTAGAGCGTTCTGCTATATGGGTGAAATCGTCAGGACGTTAGAGGCTAGCAGTTATATAATCACTAATGATATCGAGAGATTTATAAACACATTTAAGTCTGCAAGTGATTCCAGATTCAAATACCTTCAGTCTTATGGAGTTGCAGGATCCCCGACCTTTGAAGAACTTGCAATTGCAACAGCGGTGAGCGATGAGCTTCTATATGATAGCGGTACTACTACTATTATAGGTGATGGCAGACATGGAATATCTGCTGCCATTGCAGTAGCAGGAAGAGTAGAATCATATGTTAAATCCATGCAGAAAATTTTCGGTGACGATAATGGAACTGAGATATCTGAGATATATGAATTCAGTAAGACCAGGCAGTTTAGGTTGATTTAGCTAAAAGAGTCCCAAGTAGATTACATCTGCTTGGGACTCTTCTTGTTACGTTTAATTTAAAGCATTTTTCTGTTCATCTGGTTGATAACAGGGTAAACAACTGGTTTTCTGCCGAATAGCACATCGCTACCGAGTTTCCCAGAAATTACTCTGTAAACTTCAGTGTCGCAAGCTAGTTTATACGGAGTATAATAGTATATTCCTACTAACCCAAATGTGACGAGGTTTCCAATATACCAACCTATGAATGACAAGTCGTAGTTAAACATTCTTTCTTTGTTGCCATTCATCATATTCTCTGAGAGCCTTAAGACTTCAGTAGTGTTCATATCTGGATTTTCGGCAAGAATATATGGAACCATCCTATACTTATATGCCTTAACTATGCCAGGGATAATAAAGAAAAGTGAAAAGAAAAGAATCTTAATATTTCGTATAAACATAGTCTTTGCAATATTAGCATGGTTACTCTTAAATCCATCTCCAAGGTATAACCCGTCGGGAACGCCTGTTGCATTATGTAGAAAGAATGATCTGATACTGATATTGAGCGGATTAATTATAAAAACTTTTATTACTGGAATTAAAAGTATTACTAGTATCATGCCGATAAGTGGAAGTGACTGAAGACTAGTATAGAACGGGTCTTGTTCAAATGAGTAGCCTAAGAAACCATTTCTGCCGAAGTCAGTAGTAACCATTTCAAAGCGATGAATTAGACTTATTAAGCCGCCGCCAACTAACATTCTATATATTATTCCGACTAGCACCTTGTCCCAATAATTTGAATTGTGTCTAAGCTTGACCTTATACTTGATTTCTAATGAATCTATATACATAACACTCTCCTTAAATTCAATTTCTTCTTTTATTGACGATTCAATTTAGAATAAAACTAAATCCCTGTAATGTCAAATAGAGATACACTAAAAGTTTATCGTATAAAATCGCATTACGATATAACTTGCATAATAACGATGCTGTATATGAAAATGACCTCCTTCATCTAGAGAAGGAGGTCAAATAAGTTATAAATTTTAAATCTGCGATTTGTCCTAAGAATTACTCACCCGGCTTGAAGTCGATAGTATCTTCTTCTGATACAACACCATCAGTGGGCTTGTTATCAGATGGAGTGCTTGATGCTACATTTGTAGATGAAGTATCAACATTATTCTGCTGTGGCTGAGAAGTAGGAGTTGCGTGGTATAGTGGTTCGTTCTGACCTGGCGCACCTGTAAATGTTGATGGGCCTGTTCCTGTTCCGTCGACTCCAAAGCGATAGTCATCGCCCTGCTTTCCTGCAAGAAGTCTATATAGCTCAGCATTACACGCAAGCTTATATGGCTGAACCCAAAAAATTACAAGTATTCCACAAGTGAAAATATTTAGAATGTACCAACCTAGGAATGATAGGTCAAAGATAAAGGATTCCCACTTATTGCCACGCATTAGCTGCTCAGAACGCATTAGCGCTTCGTTTGTGTCGATATCAGGGTTCTCCGCTAGTATATATGGAACGAGTCTATATGAATAGGCTTTTATAATTCCAGGTATAACTAGAAGAAGTGACCAAAGACCTATCCATAGATTCATAAAGAACATGGTCTTAACAACGTTCAAGTAGTTGTATTTGAATCCATCGCCGAGGTGGAAACCTTCGGTTTCGCCAGATGAGTTGCGAAGGAAGAATGCCTGTACGCCAACATTAATTGGGTTAACAACAAATATTGCGACAGCAGCACCAATTACTATTGCTATCAGTATAACACCTATAGCAAGTCCAGCAATCCAATGTATAGATGGGTCATCAGCAAGCGAATAATTAGCGCTGTAATAGTAGCTGTTACTTGTCGTCGTTGTGGTAGTATTAAAGCGGCGTGAACCAGCTAGAGCACCACCATTAAGTAGTGTATAGACGAATGCTACTAGTACCGCATGCCAGTAATTAGCACGGAATCTGAATCCGCCTCTCTGCTTTAGTTCGGATCTGTTGATATACATTATAGTCTCCTTATACCTCAATGATTTTAATTATTTAATATAGGATAAAACTAAGTGACATTAATGTCAAACAACTGTGTGAAGTTTAAGAAATAATTAAAAAACGAGCTACAGAAGTGTATCGATTTTCGAAACAGTGCCGTAGCCCGTGTACAAACATTTATAATCTATATGTTTATATATCTATTATTTGCCGATATATCTGCTCTCGATGTAGTAACGCTTCTCGTTAGCTTCTCCCATTGAGAATGTCTTTCTTGGAAGAGCGCCATCAGCAGCAACAGCAGGGAAGAGCATGAATTTATCCATTGCTGGAAGTGCAAATCCAGCATTACCTGCCTCAGCGGATAGAGACTCGAGAGCCTTAGTTCCATGGATGTAGTCGATGTCTACTGACTTTCTCTCCTTAACCATCACGTCAAGTGCGTTCTGAAGCACCCCTACCTCTAGCTTTGCAGAAGGTCCTTCAACGATGATAGTTCCTTTTTGCTCACCAGCTAGGCAAGGGATTGCGAATCCACCTTCTGGAGCAGCAGTTCCCTCTGGAGCGATGTAAGCGTTTTCGTTCTGCTCAGCAAGTAGCTCAACAGCCTCCTTAACTAGCTCCTCGCCGGACTGACCGTTCTTAGCGAAGATTACACGATGAATTGGCTCGAATACGATGCCTTCGTCGTGGATGTTCTCGATTTCGCAGAGAGCGTATCTAGCAGGGTGAGTAGCAGCTTCTTCTGGGGAAAGAGTCTTCTTGATGTTCTCCCAGTTAGTCTTAGCGGTTGCAAGTGAGTGGTTGCCGTCTCCCATAGCCTGGAAAATTACGTTGCCAGCACCATACTTTTCTTCAGCCTTGTCGAATAGTACGGAGAGTGCTTCCTGTGCTCCAGCGAGATCCTTTTCCTCGATGAAGCAGCCTGCGATGTGACCGCCCTCGAGCATTAGATCTGTATCATAAACTGGTGTCATAGGAGCGTTTACTAGAGGCTCAATCACACTCTTTTCTGGGTCATCAATAAGAATCAGGATATGAGGTAGCTCGATAGGAGCGCCTTCTCTGATTCTTAGTCTTGGTGGGATTCTCTCTACAACAGTTCCCTCTGTAGCTCTTGTAAGAGATGTGGATCCTTTATTGAAATCATATGCTTCAAGGTCTGTAGCGATTACAAGTCCGAGACGAGTACGTCCCTCAGCAGTTCTCTTAACGAGCATGCATCCTGGAGCAAGAGTTTCAAGAGTTCCGTCAGCCATGTACTTGTCCATAGTCTCACGGATAGCCTTGATTCTTTCAGCTTCGCCTTCCTTATCTAGGAAAATTTCAGGTAGCATAAGACGGAGTGTGGATGGTGCATCACCAACAACATCTTCAACCTGCTCCCAATACTCCGGTTCTGAAGTGTACTGGTCGCACGCTACTACAGCCCACTTGCTGTAATCAGTCCCAGCCTTAGGTACCATTATTTCAGGGATGTGGAAACCAAACTTGTCCCAATTGTACTTTGCCATTGCTTTAATACCTCCTATGGTCATTCAAATCAAATGTTCATGATATTTCTATTATTTCTTATCAGAGGACAAATTGCAATAATTCAATTTTATTTATGTTCAAAAACAAAAATTTTGTTCAAATTCAGTAAAAGTAACACAGCTTATACAATAGAATTTAGTATTCAGATTTGTTATAATTAAGCAGGGTTTTTAGAGATTATTAATATAGGGGAAATTTCAATCTATTAAAGTAACGCAGCACATCACACGAGCGGAGAGATTGTTTCTTTTTCCGTCCGTATGGAGATGAGCTTTTTTATTTACAGGAATTGAAAAGGATGTATATCGACGAGGAAAAACAGCAGGAGCTATTCGCAAAATATAATACGCCAAAGCATGTACAGCGTCACTGCAACGAGGTGGCGAGGGTTTCTGTGCTTATTGCTGAAGGGCTTAATGAACGCGGATTTGAGCTTAATATAGAAGAGCTACGAGGAGCAGCGCTTGTGCATGATGTTCTTAGAACAGAGAAGGATCATGATAGGCTGGGTGCTGAAGTTTTGATGAATATGGAGCTTCCTCGTGAAGCGGAGCTTGTAAGGCGTCATATGACTTATCATCCGTTTAACCATGCTGATAGATTTGAGGAAATAGATGTACTTTGCTTAGCAGATCGCCTGGTAAAGGAGGACTGTTACGTTGGTCTTGATGAACGGATGCAGTACTTGATAGATAAGCCGGGCAAGACACCGGAGCGCACAGAGAGAATCCTAATGGCAAAGGCTCATACACAAGATATCATTGATGAATTAGAGGTGGTTCTAGGAATGACACTAGATCAACTTTGCGGTAGAGCGCGTAGTAAAGCATCAAATCATCAAATCATCAAGATAAGGTAAGTCGATAAGAGCTATCCTATAAAAGTAAAAAATCAGGAGCCTACTGCTCCTGATTTTTGTATCCAGTAAAATTAATACTAAGAGGTTATCCAATGATACCGCCACCGA
>ERZ773267.963-NODE-963-length-17295-cov-3.433875_pt1 | contig 17295 bp, 9 predicted proteins | sample MGYA00511959_ERZ773267 | MGnify/ENA primary metagenome ERZ773267 (study PRJEB29015, sample SAMEA2738165) | human oral metagenome | biome: human oral; feature: human-associated habitat; material: saliva | place: China | collected 2240 ... | reverse complement strand
TTGAGAATAGGGCCAGAGCGGCGGATTCCACCGTGGTGGAATCGGTCAGCATTGACTTTCAGAGTCAGTATGGAGATGCGGAAGAGATTATTCCTCCGGAAATAAACGTTTTGGAGAATTATGTGGAAATCCGTTCCATCCAGTATAGAAAAAATTTTGAATCTTGGGTACCGGCTCAGAAGGTAAGAGTGGAAGTGCTTTTGGGAACCAAGGACAACAAGGTATTTGCTGCGAATTTTAACAAGAGCAAAGTCAACGTTTCCGGTGCCAACTTTGTGGAGGCCAGCCCTAGAGGCTCTGAGCTTTTGCTGAAGCTGGATTATATTCCCCGAATGGTTTTGGGAAGAACCTCCCGTGCCGGTTGGAACAAAGCCCATACCATGGCGATTTGGAAAAAAGTAAGTTATGCCCCTGCCTACACGGTGGTACTGTATGGAGATGATAAGAAGATTACCGAATTTACCAACGTAAAGACCACATTTTTGGATTTATCCAAGGCAATGTCGGATTTACGAAAGACCTATTATTACGAGGTTAAGGCAACTCCCTCCACCGATGAGGAAAAGCAGTATATGAAGGATGGAGAGTTTGTCACCGCTTCCACAGAGGAATTGCAGGAACCGGAGGGGAGCAACCCGGTGAGCGCTTCGGAAAATGAGAAAAGCATCGATGATGCTTTGTTGGAAGGAAACGGCGTAGCGCCCAATTCCTGGCGTTATGTGGGAAGACATTGGTACTTTATCGATGAAAACGGAAAAGTAAAAAAGGGCTGGCTGGAGCGTAACGGTGCATGGTTCTTTATGGATCAGCAGGGCGTTATGCAAACCGGAATCACCAAAACCGGCGAGGACAAATATGCCTTTTTCAAGGAAGACGGTACTATGGCGGCAAACACTTGGCTACAGGTGGATCCGGAAACCTGGTATCTTTTCGGAACAGACGGCTATATGATTTTCGGCTGGTGGCAAAACAGCCGCGGCCAGTGGTACTATATGAATAAGGATTTGCAAGGAAAAATGCAGATTGGCTGGCTGCTGAAGGACCGGGAATGGTACTACATGGATAAGACCGGTACTATGCAAACCGGCTTCCAGGTCATTAACGGAAAGAAATATTACTTTGACGGGCAGGGAAAAATGCTGAAGAATACCACTGTAGAAGGCGTGGTATTGGGAGCAGACGGCGCTGCCGCATAAAAGGCTTGCAGGAATTGCAAGTTCAAAAAAGCAAGGGCGAAAGCCCTTGCTTTTTCAATGGAAAAGAAGCTTTAAAAAATCAAAAAAATTTTCTAAGCAATACAGGTCTGAAACGGGGCACGCTCTCGCTAGCCTCGCCACATAGCAGTACTAACTTCAAGCTTCGCTTTGCTCGCTTTCAGTAAGTACTGATGGGCTCAGACTACCCCGCATTCAGACCTATATTGCCGAAAATTGCCTTGTTTTGATTTTTTCACAGCTCTTTTTTTTATTGAAAAATCTTCAGGCTTCGGAGGAAGGAGGAATTTTTGCAAAAAGGTTTAGGGAAACCGGCAAGGGGAAGGACGACTTCTTTTCTCAGGCACGCTCCCGCTAAGCTCGGCTCATAGCGGTACTAAGCTCGAAGCACTACGTTTCCTTCGAGCAAGTACCGATGGCCTCACATTGCCTTCAAAAAGAAGTACTCCTCCCCTATGCCGGAATGCCTCGAAGTGCTAATGTGAAAGAGAAAATCCTTCCAAAGATATGGAAAAGCTTGATTTTCCCATGAAAAATCTTCGGGTTTCAGGAAAAGGAGGAATTTTTGCAAAAAGGTTTGGGGAAACCGGCAAGGGAAGGGAGACTTCTTTTCTTTTCCGGTATACCGACATACAGTAAAGCAAGAGTAGTACTCTTTTAAATGTAATGAGAGGTATTAGTACTTGCGGCAAGTGTCATTTTTTTCTTTTTTCGGGTATATCGACATACAGTAAAGCAGGAGCAGTACTCCTTTAAAGGCAATGTGAGGCCGTCGGTACTTGCACTAAGTGCTTTTCTTAGTGCTTAGTACCGCTACGAGCCGAGCTTAGCGGGAGCGTGCCTGTAAAGGAGTACCACTTCTCTGCGTTACGTAGTATGTATCATCTTCCTGAAAAGGAGTACTTCTCTGCTTTACGTATTATGTATCACCTCCCTGCAAAAGGAGTCCTACTCCTGCTTTACATTACATTAAATCCTTGTAAAGATTTATAAAACCCTCCCATCTTGCCGATAAAAGAAAAGATAGTGCAAATAGAACTGGAACAAATGACGTTTCACCATATATTTTACAGGAAAAGGGTAAAGATTTAGATGGCAAATGGAATTTCAATCTTAAATGGCATTCAGAATCAGAATGCTGTGCAGGCACAGTCTGCGCTGAATACAAAAACACAAAGTACCACAGGGACTTCTTTCGCCTCCGTAATGCAAAATGTGCAGAAGCAAAAGTCCGTGCCTGCAGGTGCGGCTAAATATGATGCCATTTTTGAAGAAGCCAGCAGAACCTACGGGGTATCCAAATCTCTTTTGATTGCGGTTGCCAAGGCGGAGTCAAACTTTAATCCTAACGATGTTTCTCATGCAGGAGCTTCAGGAATCATGCAGCTCATGCCGGGTACTGCCAAGAGTCTGGGGGTAAAGAATGTTTTCGATCCCTATGAAAATATTATGGGAGGAGCGAAGCTGTTACGGGATAATATCAAAAGCTTCGGTTCCGTACCTTTGGCTTTGGCTGCCTACAATGCAGGCCCCGGCGCGGTGAAAAAATACAATGGAGTGCCTCCCTATAAGGAGACTCAGAACTATGTAAAGAAAATTATGGCTGATCTGGGGGATTCCGCGTACAATGTAAAAAGCAATTATTTCGGACAGGGCAGCAGCACAAGCAGCTACGGAAGCTCTTCAAGCAGTATTTCCGCAAACAGCTTGCTGTCTACAGGGGGCTTGGGGGCTTTAAGCGGTTCTTCCAACAACCTCTTTTCCGGCCTGGGATTATCCGGAGGTCAAAATATTCTTTTCTCCGGAGTGCTCCAGTCTATTCTTAGCAATGCGCTTTTAAATTCCGGCAGAGAAGCGGCAGCGGGAGACGGAGCGGACAATGGTACGGTAACACTGGATAAAAAGAGCTTTCAAAGCTTAGTTTCTCTATTACAAATGCAGATGATGATGCCATCCCGTATCGGGGAAATTTCGGATTGATCAAATGCTGTTCATTTAAGGGAGTAGAATGATGGTATTACGAGATTGCAATAGAGGCATGGTTCATTGGCCGGAGGAGGATAGAAACCTTCCGGTGGATGTGGAATTACAGGGAGAGGAAATCTTTCTCTACTTTAAAGGCTATAAGTTTCAAGACAGCCGTTTTGTTTCGGAAATAGATTTTTATGATAAGCAGCAGGGGATGATTGTAACCCTTGCGGAAGTTGTAATGAAAAGAAATCCGGCCTTTCCGGATAGCCCTTATCCCTGGATGGGCATTTGCGATGTGAAGGAAGTGCTTCGAGTAGTACAGCGACAAAACGATGTGCGCGTATCCGTAGCGATGGAACTTCCCTTTGTAAAAGAAGGAGAAGGGGACGAAGAGGTGCATTTTTTCGGCATTATCCGGAATTTAAGTGCAGGGGGAATCTTTATGGAGACCCGGGAAGCCTTGAAGGAAGATGATATTGTTCATTTCCGTTACCGCTTTGACAAGATGGATAGAGAGTTAAAGCTGGTGGTGGTTTGGGTAAAGACCAATGATCGGGGAACCTACGGCTATGGCCTTCGTTTCCTCCGAATGAGCTCCGGAGAGGAGTCGGAGGTACGAAATCATGTGTTCCGACTGATTTTTGAGCATGCCAGAAAAAGAAAAAAGGATGAGTAGGGCTTTTCGAAAAGCCGCCAAGGAAGGAAAAAGATGATGCTCTTCAGTAGCATGATGCAGGAAAAATGAAAGGAAATCTTTGGAGCGATGCGTAAAAGCAGCCGCTCCTTTTGTTCTTTATAAGTAAAGTATGGGGAACTGAAGGGGCTAAAGCATCTTGTTGGACAGAGAATCTTTTAAGACAGAGAATCTTTTAAGACAGAGCATTTTGTCAGAGGGAGTATCTTGTCGGGAGGGAAAATTGGAATTTCAAAATGAGTTTTTTTTAGATGAAGTGATAGAGGGATTTTATGTTCCGGGAATGATGAAGAGGGCTTGGGCAGCAGAACTGCAACTTCTCTCTTTTTTGGATGAGTTATGTAAGAAGAATGGTATTTCTTATTTTCTAGATTATGGATCTCTTATTGGGGCAGTACGCCATAAGGGGTTTATCCCCTGGGATGATGATATAGACATTTCTATGTATCGAAAGGATTTTCGATTGCTGGAAGCTTGCATTAAAAAAGATGCTCCAGAATACATCGATTTATATTATGCGGGAAAAGATAGAGAAACGGCCAGTTCTTTGGCGGCTATCGGCATGAAAGAGCCTAGCTTTAATCCAGAAAAACAGGCATTTTTTCAGCAATTTCCATTTTATACAGGACTTGACATTAGTATTTTAGAGGATATTTTGGATGAAAAATGTGAAAAAGAAAGACAAAAGGTTTTTTATCATCTTGCTTCATTATTAAAGTCCGTGGAAGGAGAAAAGGAAAAAGGCTATAGTTTTCTTTATGAAAAATGGAAAAATGAACTTCGCAGTATAACTAATGAAGTAGTAAGCTTTCTAAATTGTTACGGAGGAGAATTACCCGTAATATTCCCTGAGGATGGAAAGAATTTTATAGGAGAAATCTATTTTGCTATGGATAGCCTATTCCGATGTTTAGAGAATCAGGACACGGAGTATGTAGCCTGTGGACCGGATTATGCTCTACATCGTAAGGGGAAAATGAAAAGAAGCTGGTATAAGGGAGAAGATAACAAAACAGTATTTTTGTACGGAAAGGAATTTACTATTCCATCAAACTGGGATGCTATTTTAAAGGTAGAATATGGTGATTATCTCAGCTCTAAGCCAAATTTAGGAGATCATCAATATCCTTTTTATCAAGAATCGGAAAAATTCTTTCATGAAAGTTTGGGAGAAAAAGATCCCTATCGATATTTCTTTTCGAAAGAGGATTTGAGGAAACAAGAGAGAAAAAACTTACGAGCTATAATTTTGGAAAGCTTTAAGGCTTTGGAAAATACTTGGAAAGAAGCTTCAGAGAAAAATATAGGAAAAGATGGATTAAAGGCTCTTTGCCAAAAAAGTCAGGAAGAAGCTTTGGCGATAGGAAATGCTATCGAGACTAGGGGAAGTCTTCCTTCGGTGTCAATTTTGGAAGAATTTTGTACCTTACTCTTTCAACTTTATGAATCGCTGGAGAATGTAACTTCTGAAAATAGTTCTAAAGGATTTTGTGATGAAAAAGAAATAGAAGAACAGGGAATTGCCAATCAGGAAGAAAAGCTTACACAAATCTTTAAAACATTAGTGCTTGCGAAAACGCAGTTTTCTTTAGATTGGAAACCGAGAGTACTATTTTTGGCCTATTCATTAGAGCGCTTTGAAAAAACTTTGGCGGAAGAGTTTCGTTGTCTTCTGGAAGAACAGCAGTTGGAGCTTTTTCTTCTCCCGGTACCCTATGGTTTTAAAAATGTAAAAGGAGAGCTTAAGGAAAGATTCTATGAAGGAGAGTCTTTTCAAAAAAAATATCCTATTTTGGACTATAAGAGTCTAAACCTGCAAAGCTTACAAGCGGATATTATTGTAACACCGACAGCCTTTGATCATGTGAATCCTGTTTTTTCTCTGGATCCTTTTTATGATACAAAGAATATAAAAATGTTTACGCCGAACTTAATCTATTATCCGGATTTTACTTTAGATAGAGTAGGGAAAGGAGAGTATAAGGCTGAGTATAACCGGCGCTATTATATGCCTTTGCCGGGAATTGCTTTTTGTGATTATAGTATTTTCGCTAAGGAAGATGTGGTGGAAGGATATTTACAGTATTGGAAAGAAAATATTTTTCCTAAAGAAGATACCAAAAGCAGTGAAATACTTTTAAGAAAAAAGCTCATTTCTATAGAAAAGTTTGGAGCTTGCCTTAAAGGGCTTAGCAGAAGGCATATTATTTCCCATTTATTCTTGTCGATAATGGAGATGGAAAACCCTGTTTAGTAAGGAAAATATAAAGGAGTACATATGGAGTTTGCAAAAGACTTTTTTGAAGATGAAGTAAGAAACGGTTTTTATATTCCGGGCATTATGAAACGATGCTGGGCAGCCTCTATTGAGATTATGGGAGAAATTGATAGGATTTGTAAAAAACATAATATTTCGTATGTTCTTGATAGTGGTACTTTACTAGGAGCGAAAAGGCATAAAGGTTTTATCCCCTGGGATGATGATCTTGATATAGCGATGAATAGGGAAGATTTTAATGTATTTCAAGAAGTAGTAAATAAGGAGCTTCCACCGGAATTGGTTTTTTATTCCATAGAAACGCAAAAAGAGTATAATCATATTTTTGCTATTGTAGGGCTTCATGAACTTAACTTGGATAGGAATAGATTGAAAAAATACCATGACTTTCCATTTGCGGTTGTGATTGATATTGCTATTTATGATCGAGTGGCGAAAAATTCTGATGCAGAAAATCGTAGGCAAGCCAAGGTTCAAATTTTGGCCCAATTATTAAAGAAGCTTATTGATCAAGAGACTGAGGGCGAGAGTTTTGAAAAAACTATTCAGCTAGTAGAAAGGCAACTAAAAGTTCACTTTGATAGAAATGAAGATCTAATATCACAAGCGTATAGGATATTAAATCGATTGTGCAAGGAATTTGAAGGGGAAAAAGGTAGAAAGGATTTATATTCTTGGGTTCCTCAGGCTCTTCAGGCGTCTCGATTTTATTTTCCCCAAGATGAAATTTTTCCATTATCTGAAATACAATTTGAAGGATTTATGTTTTCTGCACCAAAAAATATTGATAGTTACCTCAGAACAGAGTTTGGCGACGACTACGATAAGCCCAGAAAAGCAGGAGGGTGCCATTCTTATCCTTATTTTCGCAAATATGAACAGCAATTTATTGACCTGATAGGAGGAGAGGATAAATGGTATTTTCGTTACCATTTCAAGGAAGAGGATTTGATACACGAAAAAAAGCAGAACCTTCGAGATATAGTTTTTAACATTCTTTACTCGCTGGAAAAGCAGGAAGCTTTGATGAAAAAAGGAGATGTGGAGTATAATGATTTACAGAATATTTTGGCTGACACACAGAAAACTGTGCTGACTATTGGAAACACAATAGAGCAAAGTCTTGGTGAGAATACGAAAACGGTGGACCATTTATCGCAGTATTGTGAAATTCTTTTTCATGCTTATGAAAAGGCTAAACAAGAAGAATACCCATATGAGGATCTTAATGCTTTAGGTGCAAAACGATTGGAGTGCAAAAAAGTATTGGCAAAAGAGTGGAAAAAAACCATGCTCATTCTATTAGATAAGGCAAAACATTTTGCCAGTATTGAAGGTATTTACAAAAAGATGCTGGAGAAGGAAGATTGGGAAGTTCTTCTGATGCCAATTCCATACTATTTTCGAAGCGGAGATGGAGGACTTTTGGAGCAAGAAATAGACGTGGAGGCTTTTCCGAAAGAGTATACTTATATTGATTACAAAATGTATGATTTTGAGAGGAATATGCCGGATTGTATTGTGATGAACAGCCCTTACGATTCCTTCAATGCAGTGCAGAGTATAGATCCTTTTTTTTATAGCAGCAATATGAAACACTACACGAAAAACCTGTTTTATATTCCCTGGTTTATAACGGAAGAAATAAAGTGGGGAGAGGAAGAGGATGGAAAGGCTATTGTTAACATGGATTATTATGTGTGTCAGCCGGGGCTGGCCCATGCAGACCATAGTTTTGTCCAGTCGGAAACTATACGAAAAACTTATATAGAGAAATTGACTGAATTTACGGGAGAAGAATTTAGAGCTATTTGGGAGAAAAAAATCGTAGCTTCAGGGTCATGCTTGCAGGGAAAGGATGAAGAACTGGTAAAACAGATTCTTAATCATGTAGAGTCTTAAAAGTAGGAATAGCACTATTCGGAAATTCTATATTCTCTGCTTTTCGGAAAGGAGAGGAGACTTCTTTTCAGCCAAGCTACTTTTAGAAAAACTTATGAACAAGGGATAAAATGCCGAAGAGTAAGACAACAGGAAAGATAGGAAAAGGAGAACAAAATGGAATTTCCAAGAGAATTTTTTTATGACGAAGTAAGAAATGGATTTTATATTCCGGGAATTATAAAAAGAGCTTGGGCTGCTGAGTTGGAAATCTTAGCGCTTATAGATAAAATATGCAAAAAACATAAAATCCGATATTATGCAGATTTTGGAACGCTTCTTGGTGCTGTACGAGAAAATAATTTTATTGCGTGGGATGATGACATAGACATTATGATGTTACGGGAAGATTTCGAGCGTTTTATAAAAGTAGTGGGAAAGTCTCTGCCTAAGGAATTGAAGTTTATGGCAGTGGAAATCAACAGAGATTCCTGTAGCTTTGTTTCTGCAGTAGGACTTCCGGAAATAAAATATAAAGATGAGATTTTACGAAAATACCATGAGTTTCCTTACCCTACAGCGGTTGATGTTTTTGTGGTAGATGAACTGGCCAAAGATCCGGAGGATGAAAAATATCGTTTGGAAGTACTAACCATGTTTCAAACTATGATAAAGGGAATTGTGAATAAGAAGGAGAATACAAAGATTTTCCATAAGGAATTAAAGGAGATAGAGGACTTACTTCAGATTAAATTTGATAGAGATAAACCCTTAGAAGGACAGTTCTACGCTATTATGAACAAAGTTTTTCAGGAATATAATGGGGAAGGGGGCGACATGCTGGCATGCATGCCATTTCGAATGATGCATGAAAAGGCCTGTTTTCCTAAGGCGGCTTTTTCGGAGACTACATGGATTCCATTTTGTAATACAAAAATTCCGGCACCTAAGGATTATGATAGTGTATTGAAGGCAAAATACGGAGATTACCACAAGACAGTAAAGGCAGGAGGAGGACATGGATATCCTTACTTTAGAGAGCATATTGCTGAGCTTAAAGCTCTTTTGAAGGATAAGTGGAATTTTGAATATGTTTTTTCGGATTTAGATTTAGTACACAAGAAAACATCTAACTTTCGGGAAATGGCTTTAAAAACCTGGGAATATTTGGAGCAGAAAAATAAGAGAATTTTTGAAAGCTTTATGGCAGGAGATTTTTCTTACTGCCTGGGGCTGATGGGAGAGATGCAGGAGGAAGCCATTGCTTTTGGAAATGTTATTGAAGCGAAGAAAGGAGAGGGAAGTGAAACAGTATCTTATTTGGAAAAATACTGTGAAGCTCTTTTCCATTCTTATCAGGCTCTAGAGAAAGCTCTTCCTATACAAGAAGAAGCGAAGGAGAAAAAAGGACCGGCAGGGGATTTTCCTGCTACTCTATGGAAAGATTTGCAAAATATCGTACAGAAGCCAAGCTCCTTTTTGAAAAAACTTAAGTTGGCTATAGAAAAGGATTTTAAACGTTTGGTTCTTTTTTTGCCCAGTCGTTTTGAACAGTTAAAGAGTTTTCAAGATCTTTATGAGTCTCTCCGTCAAATGGAGAATGTGGAGTGTAAAATCATGCCTATTCCTTATTTTGATCGCTTAGGAACAGGAGCATTAGGAGAGATGCATTACGAAGGAGAAGAATTTCAGAAGCTTTATCCAATTTTGGATTATCAATCCTTTGATTTTGCCACAGAACGTCCGGATTGTATAGTGATTCATTCTCCTTATGATGAGCAAAATCAGGTATTTTCTGTAGACCCCTTTTTCTACAGTAAAAATATGAAAAATTATACCAATAAATTGGTCTATATACCGGCTTTCGTGACTGATGAGATTGATCCCAAGAATGAGGAAGACGGTAAAGCGTTTGGAAATATGGATTTCTATGTGACTGTTCCCGGACTCTTCCACGCTGATTTTACCATTGTGCAGTCAGAAAACATGAAAAAAGCTTATTTGGCTAAGATTTCACAGTTTACGAATTCCGAAGTGCGAAAGCAAATGTCCAAGAAAATTTCCGGTGCAGGTTCTTGTCTTTACGGAGATGATGAGGAAAAGGGAAGCAAGTCTGTAATTTCCGCATTTCGAAGATTTTTAATGAAAAAGGAAGAGATGTAGAGGGTATAAAAAATCAAGAAAATACTTGAGTTTAAAATAAAAAAGAAAATCCAAAGAGGTTTTTTAAAGATAGATTGGAAAAGGAAAAGAAAAAGGAGATAAGGATGAAGGCCTTAATTTTAAATTCCGGCAAGGGTAGCCGTATGGGAGATCTGACCAAGACTCACCCCAAATGTATGACGGAAATTGCCAGCATGGAAACCATTATCAGTAGACAGCTTCGTCAGGTGGCGGAGCAGGGGATTTCCGAGGTAATCATTACCACAGGTCCCTTTGAGGAGAAGCTGATTCACTATGTGGAAAGTCTTGGGCTCCCCTTAAGCTATACCTTTGTGCGGAATCCCAATTACGAGAACACCAATTACATTTATTCCATGTATTTGGCGAGAAAGTATCTGGAAGACACGGATATTTTGCTTATGCACGGAGATTTGGTGGTGGAAAACGATGTGTTTTTCTCCTTTTGTGAAACCGAAGGTTCTTTGATGGCGGGAAGTAAGACGAAAGAGCTTCCGGAAAAGGATTTTAAGGCGGTGGTGGAGAATGACCGGATCCAAAAGATAGGAATTTCCTATTTTGAACAGGCCTTTGCTGCTCAGCCTTTATATAAATTAGAAAAAGAGGATTTTGAAAAATGGCTTTCCGCCATTGTGGCGTTTTGTGAATCCGGTGATGAGGAGAAGACAAGACTATATGCAGAGGAAGCTTTAAATACTGTCTTAGAGCATATTCCCCTCAATTTCTATGATGTTGGGAATAAGCTCTGCCAGGAAGTAGATAATCCAGATGACTTAGCAGTGGTATCCAATATTTTATCGGAAATCAAAAAGCGCACCGTATATATTTGCTTTTCCACGGACATTTTGCATAACGGACATTTGGCTCTTATCAAAAAAGCAAAGCGTCTGGGAAGAGTAATTGTAGGCGTACTGAAGGACGAAGTGATTGCTTCTTATAAGCGTTATCCCTTAGTGCCTTTTTCCGAGCGAAAGGCCATGTTTGAAAATATTTCCGGAGTCTATCAAGTAGTAGAACAGTCCAGCCTATCCTATAGGGAAAATCTGGAAAAATACCGGCCGGATTATGTTCTTCATGGAGATAACTGGAAGATTGGTTTCCAAAAGCCCATTCGGGAAGAGGTTTGCAGTGTTTTGGCAAGCTATGGAGGAAAGCTAATTGAACTTCCCTATCATAAGGAAGAAAAGTACGCAGAGCTGGAAAAAAGAACCAAAGCGGAGCTTTCCATGCCGGATGTAAGAAGAGGAAGACTGAAAAAGGAGCTGGAGTTGAAGGGGCTGGTTACCGCCATGGAGGCTCATGACGGACTTACCGGTTTGATTGTAGAGCAGACTAAGGTGTATAAGGAGGGAGGAGCTCACCAGTTTGACGCCATGTGGGTAAGCTCTCTCTGCGATTCCACCGCTAAGGGTAAGCCGGATATTGAACTGGTGGACATGAGTTCCCGTTTCAGAACCATTGAGGATATTACCGAGGTTACTACGAAACCCATTATTTTTGATGGAGACACCGGCGGAATCAAGGAGCACTTTGTGTATACTGTGCGAAGCCTGGAACGTCTTGGGGTATCCATGGTGATTATAGAGGATAAGACGGGACTGAAGAAAAATTCTCTCTTCGGGACAGAGGTGGAGCAGACTCAAGACAGTATTGAGGCCTTTTCGGAGAAGATTCGGGCAGGTAAGCATGCCCAAAGAACCAAGGACTTTATGATTTGTGCCAGAATTGAAAGCTTGATTTTGGAAAAAGGTATGGAGGATGCTTTGGAGAGAGCTATTGCTTTTCGAAAGGCAGGGGCGGATGCTATAATGATTCATAGCAGAAAGAAGGATCCCACGGAGATTTTTACTTTTGTGGAGCGTTTCCGGGAAAAAGAGAAAGATTGCTATATCGTTGTGGTACCCACCAGCTTTAACAGTGTAAAGGAAGAGGAATTTAAGCGAAGAGGAGTCAATGTGGTGATTTATGCCAACCAACTGATGCGGGCTACCGTGCCGGCGATTCAGAAGGCGGCCACCTTGATTTTGGAAAAGGAAAGAGCAGAGGAATGCGACAGCATGCTGATGCCCTTCCAGGACATTATCCGTTTAATTCCGGAAGAAGACTAGAAGGATTCCGAAAGAGATGCCACAGAGAAAACTTTGGCATCTCTTTTTATAATTCTTAATGCGTATCATAGGCGTTTCCTTGGGGAATCTCGTTTTTATGAGCCTCTGTAGGTGGCTTGTGATATTTTATATCGATGTAGTATGTAACAGCGTGAATGAGAAAGGGATTAATGAGCAATGACCAAAGCGGAAATAGAGAATCAAATTGTACTGGGAAAGAAAAATCTAAAGGAAGAGTTGAAAAGCTTTTTTCAAGAACATTCCTTCCGAAGAATCTTTCTGGTGGCAGGAAGCTCCTTTCCCAAGCTTCCCATCGGGGAAGAATTGCAAGAGCTTTTTTCGGAGCTTTATATTGCTTTTTATCATTTTTCCGATTTCCGGGCCAATCCCCGATTGGAGGAGGTGGAAGAGGGGATTAAGGCCTTTTCCGCCTTTCGCGGAGACAGTATTTTAGCGGTTGGAGGAGGCTCCGCCTTGGATACGGCAAAGTGCATTAAGCTTTTTACAGGCTTATCCAAGGATAGACCGTATTTGGAACAGGAATTTAGAGAGAATGATATTCCTTTGTTGGTACATCCCACCACGGCGGGAACCGGTTCGGAAAGCACTCCCTTTGCGGTAATTTATCAAGATGGAGAAAAATGCTCCGTGGAGCATGAGAGCATTTACCCGAAGTATCGTATAGAGGATGCAAGAAGTCTAAGAAGCTTACCCCTATACCAGAAGAAGGCTACCCTCTTGGACGCTCTTAGCCATGCCATGGAAGCGATTTGGTCAAAGTATAGCAATGAAGACAGCAGAGCTTATGGGCAGAAGGCCATTACATTAATTTTATCGAATTATAAAGCATATCTTTCTTTGGAAAATGAAAATAATGCAAAAGCTCAAGGAAAAGCCTCTTCAGCGGAAGACTCTTCGCAGTCGGTTTTGGAGTCTATTGCTGAAGCTGCCAATCTTGCGGGGAAGGCTATTGCGGTGACAAGAACCACTGCCGGTCACGCCTTATCCTATAAATTGGGGAGCATCTATCAGCTTCCCCACGGATTGGCCACCGCCATGGTAAACCGTGCGCTTTATCCTTTTATGTGTAGGGAAAAAAGCCGTATGATACATCCGGAAAACCTGCTGTTTTTGGCAAAATGCTTTTCGGCAGAAACGGAAGAAGAGGGGGCAAAGCGTTACCTAGAAATTTTGGAGGACTTGGAGATTCTTCCCAATCTTTCGGTAAAGGAGGGGGACTTGGAGAATTTAGTCGCAGCCGTGAATCCGGAAAGACTTTCCAATCACCCCATTGCGCTAAGAGAAGAGGACATAGGGCTTTTGTATAAGGAGATTTTGGGAATTAGGTAAGAAAGATTTTCTGGAAGCTGAGGAAAATCTATTCTTTTGCCTCAAGAAATTTCAATATTCTATGTTTCATGATGAAAAAGCAATAGCCAGAAAAGCAAAGAAAGCTTATGATAGAAATATAACAATAAATGACAGCTTAGTAGAGCAAGGAGGCCCCTATGAAGGTTGAGAGATTTTTAGAGTTGTGTCCGTCGGATTTTTTTGCCGGAGTTCCGGACTCCCAGTTAAAGGCTCTCTGTGATGAATTAATGGAAAAATACGGTACAGGGAGGCAACACCACATTGTAGCCAATGAAGGCAATGCTGTAGCGCTTGCAGCAGGATATCATCTGGCTAGCGGAAAAGTACCCATGGTTTATCTTCAAAACAGCGGAGAGGGCAATGCCATGAATCCCTTAGTGTCTTTGGCTTCGGAAAGAGTCTACGGGATTCCCCTTCTCCTTGTGATCGGATACAGAGGAGAACCGGGGGTAAAGGATGAACCCCAGCATCTTTTTCAAGGAGAAATCACACTGGATTTTTTAAAGCTATTACAGATTCCCTACTTTGTTTTGGAGAAGGAGAGCAAAGAGGAAGAATTAAAAAATGCTTTAGAGGGCTTTGCAAAAGAGTTTCAAAAGGGTAGACAGGCTGCTATTGTGGTAAAGAAGGGGGCTTTGGAGAAGGAGCACGGCTATCACTATAGCAATGCTTATAACTTTTCCAGAGAAGATGCTATCCGCTGCATCGTAGACTATACCGGAGATTCTCCCATTGTTTCCACTACCGGAAAAGCCAGCAGAGAGCTTTATGAGATTCGGGAAGAACGGGGTGAGGACCATAGCAGAGACTTTCTTACCGTAGGTTCCATGGGACATGCCAGTTCCATAGCTTTAGGAATTGCTTTGGAAAAGGAGAACGAAAGGATTGTTTGTCTGGACGGAGACGGGGCTCTTTTGATGCATATGGGGGCTATGGCAGTTCTTGGATCATCGGGGCAAAAAAATATTTTACATATCCTTTTAAATAACGAGGCTCATGAAACCGTAGGAGGCCAGCCCACCGTTTCTCCAAACATCGATTATGGCAGTGTGGCAAAGGCTTGCGGATACAGTAAATCCTATCTGGTAAGAAACCAAAAGAACTTGGAAAGAGTTCTTTTGGAAAGTGCCAAGGAAGATGGACCGATATTTTTAGAAGTTCGTTGCGCCATGCATTCTCGGGAGAATCTGGGAAGGCCTAAGGAGAGTCCTAGAGAAAATAAAGAGCTGTTTATGAAGAAGCTGGAGAAGTAAGGGCTTGTGAAAAATCACAATATTTTTTACACAATATAGGTCTGAATTGGGGCACGCTCCCGCTAGCCTCGCCACATAGCAGTACTAACTTCAAGCTTCGCTCAGCTCGCTTTCAGTAAGTACTGATGGGCTCAGACTACCCCTTTTCAGACCTATATTGCTAAAAAACGTTTAATTATCGGGATTTTTCACTGCCCCTTTCATTTCGTGCTATAATGTTGTCCATAGAACTTTATTAAACTAATTTGGATAAGGAGGACAATATGACAAGAGAGGCGTTAAAGCAGGAAGTGGAGAGATTCTTAGAGGCTTATAGCCTATGCCCGGAGGGAAAGGCTGCAGCCCAGGCATATTTGGAGGCCTTCGGAACGGAGCATGAGCAGGAAAAGGCAAAGGCTTTGATTCAGGAAATCAAAGAGGATATTACCAGTATCGATGATCTGATTGCCTTTGCGGAAAGTGAAGCCGGAAAGGCTGTTTTTGGAGAAGAGGGAGCGAAGAATACTGCCGCTGCCGCAAAGGAAGCTAAGGCAAAGGGAGAGGATACCTGCATTTGCCCGGCCTGCCAAAGCGGAAAGATTCTCTTGGCCAATGAAAGAGAGATTATCGGATAAATGAATTTTAATGTTTAGAAAATAGAGACACGGATTTTTAAAAGATAGGTCCGTAGCAAGGGATAATCTGAGCCCATGGGTTCTTAGCTTTTGTTTTTGAAAAGCTTAGAAGCAACCCGCCGGGCGAACTTAGCGAGAGCGTGTCCCGGCTACGGACCTATCTTTTTAAAAAGAGGAGGAAGGCTTTATTTCTCCTCACTTTTTCATTGGGGGAAATCAATTCTAAAGATTCCGAAAAAGCACTTGCTAGAGGAATGATTTCTTGCTATATTGTGTTGGCGTGTCTATTGCGACACAAGAATTTGTGTTTTATGAGAAAATTGAAGGGGCAAGGTTTTTCTAAGAAAAAGTGGCTGAAAGCCTTTTTTTATGCGAAAAAATAGAGCCGATACGGTAGTAGAGAAAGATGGGTGCTATGCAAACAATTATTAAAAGAGGCCTTTTGGAAGAGGACTATCAGGGAGAGAAGATCGAAAGAGCGATGGAAAAGGCCTTTCTCTCTGAGGGAATTTCTGTAGAGCAGGAAAAACTGCATTTTCTTTTGGGAAAGGTAGAGGAGAGCCTGGCAGAGAAGCATAGAGTTTCCGTAGAGGAAATTCAAAATGCCGTGGAAGAAGCCCTGATGCATAACGGGGATTACAAGGTGGCCAGAGCCTATATCCTGTATAGAGAGAAGAGAACTCTTTTAAGACATCTTCGCCAGAGAATCAAAGAGGAAATCGGAGACAATGAGATTGACGATGTACTTCGCCGTTGTCAAAAGGATTTTCCGGATTATGATTTGGCAAGACTTTCCGCAAAGTACCTGTCCTTAAGCAAGGGAGAGCAGGAGCTTAGCAAGCGTTTGGCTCTTCTTACCAGAGCGGCGGCGGAACTTACTACTCAGGAGGAGCCGGGCTGGGAAAGAATTGCGGGAAGACTTCGTTCCTATCATTTTCATAAGGAATTAAAGAAGGCGGAGGAGAGCCGAAATCTCCACAGCTTTTATGATAAGCTGGTATACCTTACAGAGCAGGGACTCTATGGGGCGTATATTTTAGAGCACTATTCCAAGGAAGAGGTGGAGGAACTTGCCAAGTTTCTTGACCAGAGCAGAAATGACCTTTTCGGTTATTCCGGACTGGACCTTCTTCTGTCTCGCTACCTGATTCGAGATCATCAGCATGTGGTTCTGGAAAGTCCCCAGGAAATGTATCTGGGTATCTCCATGCATCTTGCCATGAAGGAAAAGGAGAACCGTTTACAGTATGTAAAGGAGTTCTACGATATGATGAGCCTTCATCAGGTGACCATGGCTACCCCAACCCAGTCCAATGCCAGAAAGCCATACCACCAGTTAAGCTCCTGCTTTATTGATACGGTTCCGGATTCTTTGGACGGCATTTATCAGAGCATTTCCAAGTTTGCGGATGTTTCCAAATATGGCGGCGGTATGGGAATGTATTTCGGAAAGGTGCGTTCCAGAGGGGGAAAGATTCGCGGCTTCGAGGGAGCCAGCGGCGGTGTCATCCGTTGGATTCGTGTGGTAAATGATACTGCAGTGGCTGTGGACCAGCTGGGAATGCGCCAGGGTGCGGTAGCTGTATATCTGGATGCTTGGCACAAGGATTTGCCGGAATTTTTACAGTTGAAGACCAATAACGGGGACGACAGAATGAAAGCCCATGATGTTTTCCCGGCAGTTTGTTATCCTGACCTATTCTGGAAGAAGGTGAAGGAAGATTTAAATC
>ERZ773267.961-NODE-961-length-17301-cov-19.810971_pt1 | contig 17301 bp, 10 predicted proteins | sample MGYA00511959_ERZ773267 | MGnify/ENA primary metagenome ERZ773267 (study PRJEB29015, sample SAMEA2738165) | human oral metagenome | biome: human oral; feature: human-associated habitat; material: saliva | place: China | collected 2240 ... | reverse complement strand
AGCGATGGCGCGGGAAACGTGTACTTCAGCGTGAGTTCTCAGGAAGACTACGGTTCCCTCACTCACCAGCGACTGGAAGATATGCGAACGACGGAAGATGAATCGCAGATCGATTCGGCAACCGAGGCTGGGAAGAAGGACCCGCGCGACTTCGCGCTTTGGAAGGCTGCAAAGCCCGAAGAACCAGCCACGGCCTCGTGGGATTCCCCTTGGGGGAAGGGACGTCCGGGCTGGCACCTCGAGTGCTCGGCTATGTCGTACCGCTACTTGGGCGAGGTTTTCGATATTCACGGCGGCGGAATCGACCTGCGCTTCCCTCACCACGAAAACGAGCAGGCCCAGTCTCACGGAGCCGGCTGGGACTTCGCGCGCCTGTGGGTCCACAACGCATGGGTGACCACCAAGGGCGAAAAAATGTCGAAGTCCTTGGGAAATGTGCTCTCGATCGACACCCTCACGGAGGATTTCCCAGCAGCTGCGGTGCGTTGGGCGCTCTCGACCGTGCACTACCGCAGCGCCATCGAGTGGGGGCCGGATACCCTCCCGGATGCGAACGCAGCATGGGAAAAGTTCTCGACTTTTGTCACTCGCTCGATCGAGGCCGTCGGTGAAGCAAGCCCGGAGGAACTGTTCTTGAGTCCCGAAGAACTTCCCGAAGCCTTCACTCAGGCAATGAATGACGACCTCAATGTTGCGGGCGCCCTTGCCGCAGTCCACGAACAACTCAAGCTGGGCAATATTGCCCTGGCGGATGGTGATTCCCAGGCCATTAAACGCCAGCAAATCCTGGTTCGCTCCATGCTTGATGTGCTCGGTTTAGACCCGGCCTCGCCGCAGTGGGCACACACAGGCGCGGGTGCGTCGGCCTCGGGAAACACCGGGGATGACCCGCAAAAGCATGCGCTTGACGTGCTGGTTGGTGCTCTCCTCGAGCAGCGTGCCCAGGCGCGCGCCGACAAAGACTGGGCAACAGCTGACCAGATTCGTGATCGCCTCGCAGAAGCGGGAGTCCAGGTCGCCGACGGGAAAGATGGAGCAACCTGGAGCATCGGATAGACCAGGTAGTGTGCAGACGGGTAGGAATGATGGAGTATGTAGCGTTACTGCGCGGCATCAACGTCGGTGGTAAGAACAAGGTCGTCATGAGCGAACTGCGTGAGCAAATCGCGTGTGAAGGCTTTGTGGAAGTACGCTCATACATCAACAGCGGGAACCTTGTTTTTATAGCCGACGCTACGCATGAAGAAGTGGCTCGTAGCGTCGAGTCTGTCCTAGATCGATACTATTCCTTCCCGATTCGCTTGGCTCTCCTGTCTGGGCAGGAATACCTTATGGAATTGTCTGATCTACCCCACTGGTGGCATGGGGACGCCGCTCGACGCGACGTTCTTTTCTACACACGCGGGTTAGAGCAGGACCACGTACGCGAGCGCATCGAAGCAATGGTGCTGGGAGATGAATCCGTCCACTTTGGCAAGCATGCCGTGTTCTGGGCAAAATTCGACGAGGCCTCGTTCCTCAAGACCGCCTACCACAAGTACCTGATGCGCGAGGACTTTTATCGCCAGGTGACAATCCGCAGCGGTGCGACGGTTGAACGGATCGCTGCAATGCTCTCGCGGGACTGATCCCTCTAGTGTGATATTTGCCCACACGCGCCCTTGAGGCCCCTACGTGACTTGAACGCCGTATGCTTGTGTCAGTTCACAACGAAACAAGGAGACACGATGGCTGGAAATGACGGACGTCGCGGTGCCGTAAGAAAACCGGGTTCGAAGAAGGGCCCAAAGGTCGGCACTGGCGGTCACTCGCGCCGTCGCCTTGAAGGTAAAGGACCGACCCCCAAGGCCGAGGACCGCACCTACCACCCAGCATTTAAACGCAAGAAAGCCCGCGAAGCCCGGGAGGCTCAGGAAGCCGCAATTGCACGCGCTCGCGCGAAATCCTCCATCAAGATCGCCGAGGGACATGAACTCATCGCCGGTCGTAATCCCGTTGCCGAGGCCGCGCGTGCGGGAGTGCCGATCGAACGTGTTTTCGTCCTCGATAACGTTAAAGACGATCGCGTTGAGGAAGTTGTCCGCCTGGCCTCAGGAATGGGAGCGCCGGTTTACGAGGTCACGCGCCGCGACCTAGATGTCGCAACTGACGGTGCGGTCCACCAAGGTGTCGCCATTGAAGTGCGCGGATACGAATACCGCGACGTTGAGGATCTCATTGCGGAGTCTTTGCAGCAGCTGGATATCCCGCTCTTGGTAGCCCTTGATCAGGTTACCGACCCGCATAACCTTGGCGCTGTCTTGCGGAGTTCCGGTGCTTTTGGCGCGGACGGGGTGATTATCCCCGAGCGTCGCAGTGCGGGTGTAAATACCACTGCGTGGAAGGTTTCAGCTGGAGCCGCTGCTCGCGTGCCTGTTGCGCGTGCGACAAACCTTGTGCGTGCACTCGAAGACTGCAAGAAGGCCGGGTTCTTCGTTGTCGGCCTTGATGGCGGCGGCGACACCGAACTGCGCGATCTCAAGCTTGCCGATGGCCCGCTGGTCGTCGTCACCGGCGCCGAAGGAAGTGGCCTGTCTCGTCTGGTTCGTCAGACCTGCGATCAGATCGTGTCGATCCCGATCGCCTCGGCGGTGGAATCACTCAACGCAGCGGTCGCCACGGGAATTGCCCTGTACGAGGTTGATTCGCTTCGTCGCGCCCGTGCAGAAAAGTAGCGCTCATTGCGAATAATGCCCCCTGCCTGTACAGGGGGCATTTCCTTAAATCTTGCCTTTGCGGCGGCGCTTGACATCTCTGTGGATGCAGTAGATGTTTTGCGTTTCTAAGAAATGGTCTTTCGGCAGGTCGGCGGCGTAGAAATACGTTGCACCCCCGCGCAAGAGACCAGTGCTTTGGTATTCCTCTTCGAACTGGTGCAGTGTCACGTATAAAACATCGTTCAGAATCGAATCGTTATTCGCGATGATGTCGCTTGGGGTGCAGTAAAGCTCTGTAAAGAATTCTCCTTCTGCGGACGCGCGGCGCGCGGCAATCAGAACCCGGTTCCTCCCGAGCATCGAACGCTTGAGCTTTTGCGGGAACAAATGCGGCACAACCTCCACCCAATCAGAAACTCCAGTCCACAGCGACTCTTTGAGGTCCGAGCCGATGATGATCTCGGTCCCGGTCCACCCGTGAAGGGCAAGCTCCTCCCTGTATCCGGGAGTTTCCCCGCGCGCACCAAAGCGATTCCAAAAATCAAGGCAGCGTCCCACAGCGTGCTCGGGAGATTCATTGACCGGGTACATCGCTGAATAACGGGCGACCGACGTTGTAAGAATACCGGGGTGCTTATTGGGATCTCGGCGTTTAATGAAACCCATCGTTGCTCCTTAGCTTAGGGACGTGCTTCGGCACCTTATTGTGTCTTTTATTGTGGGCGCAAATCAAAGCGAGACAAGGCCCAAATCGTGACTGGATAGCATCACAATCACTCACTGAAAAATTTCAGATTCAAGGATGCTATGATCCGCTCATGAGTTCAATTGGTCTAATCATCATCGGTTTGGTCATTCTTATCGGCATCATCGGTGCAGTCGTTCAAGTTTGGCCATCTTCACCTTTCATTGGTGGAGCAATCTTTGTGTGGGCGTGGATGACGGGAACGGGAATTGCCTGGACTGTTTTCGCGATCGCTGCGGTTCTTCTGGGAATTGCTGCGATTCTCAAATATGTGATCCCCGCGCGAAAGATCGCCAACGCAGGAATCCCCAAATCAACACTGGTCTGGGGTGGTTTCGGTGGCCTCGTGGGATGGTTCCTCTCTGCGCTGACGGGACTTGTGGCGGCTTTCCCCTTCGGATTGCTCATCGGAATGGCCGTGGCGACCTACATTGCTGAGTACCTTCGTGCCACGGATAAGCAGACAGCAACGGCCTCGACGCTCCAAGTCTTCAAAGCGTTCGGATGGTCGGTTGCTATCGAGCTCTTCGCAGCGCTCTCTTCCGCAACGGCGTGGCTTGCCGTTGTCATCGTCGGAGCCAGGTGAAACATCGATCACTGATCTTGTGCCTGCGCGTGGGTGTCCTTCCCGCGCGCAGGCCTTTTTATAGTGGAATCAGCGGACATGCGGAATACTGCCTCCCGACCGCTCACGATCCACAACGCGGCGACGCAAAGGACAGTAGCACCTGCTTGGCGACAACCAAGTTCACTCAACCCGGCCTCGGCAATCCTCGGCTAAACTATGCCCTGTTGCGCCTTCGCTGACGCGATCACTTCATATACCCGCTCAACGCATTAAATAACGGAGAAAACATGCCCGCCGTCATCGTTCTCGGCGCCCAATGGGGCGACGAAGGCAAGGGAAAAGCAACCGACCAGCTGGGACAACACACTGACTACGTCGTCAAATTCAACGGCGGCAACAACGCGGGACACACGGTCGTCATCGATGGCGAGAAGTACGCCCTCCACCTTCTGCCCGCAGGCATCCTCTCTGAAGGCGTCACCCCGATCATCGGTAACGGCGTCGTCGTTGACCTCGATGTTCTTTTTGACGAAATTGAGACCATCACAGCGCGAGGCGTGGACTGCTCGCGCCTCTTGATCTCGGCAAACGCGCACATCATCCCCGCCTACAACCGCCTCATGGACCAGGCCAATGAGCGCGCCCGCGGCAATAACCAGATCGGCACGACCGGACGCGGCATTGGCCCGACCTATGCGGACAAGATGAACCGCATCGGTATTCGCATCCAGGACCTCTTCCACCCCGAGACGCTGCGCGCCAAGGTCGAGGCCGCGCTCGCCCCCAAGAACACGATCTTCGAGGCCGTGGGGCTGCCTGCCCTGGACCCCGCCGAGGTGAGCGACCACCTCCTGTCCTTCGCCGATCGTATTGAGCCGATGATGTGCGATGTATCCCTGGTCGTCAATGATGCGCTTGACCGCGGCGATACCGTTCTTTTTGAGGGCGGTCAGGCGACCATGCTCGATATCGATCACGGCACCTATCCTTTCGTCACCTCATCGAACCCGACGGCCGGTGGTGCGCTCGCGGGCGCGGGCGTTGGCCCGACTCGAATCAATTGCGTCGTCGGTGTTGCAAAGGCCTACACGACTCGCGTAGGAGAGGGCCCCTTCCCGACCGAACTTACCGACGAGGTTGGCGAGGACCTGCGCACGCGCGGCGGAGAATTTGGCGTCACCACTGGGCGTCCGCGTCGCACCGGTTGGTTCGATGCCGTTGTTGTTCGCTATGCGACGCGCGTCAATGGATTGACCGACCTGTGCCTGACCAAGCTCGACGTTCTCACCGGTTACAAGGAAATTCCCGTCTGCGTCGGCTACGAGCTTGATGGCGTTGTCGTTGATGAAATGCCCCCGGATCAGGTCGATTTCGCCCGCGCGACCCCCGTCTACGAGATGCTCGAGGGCTGGAGTGAGGACATCACCGGCTGCCGAAGCTTTGATGAGTTCCCCGAGGCCGCGCAGAAGTACATCCTTCGCCTCGAAGAGCTCGTGAACTGCAGGATTTCGTCGATCGGTGTTGGTCCCGGTCGCGAGGCAACGGTCATTCGTTTCCCGCTGCTGGGGGAGTAATCCTCCAACGCCACGTGATTTTTTAAGGCCGGCGCCGCGTTTCCCTGTTGAAGGGAGCGCGGCGTTGGTGCATGTGAGCGCCATTTGCGCATAAAAAAGCGCGCACCGAGCCGAAAGCGCCTGTCGGCGCGAAGGCCGCTCGTAGCGGCAGAAGTTGGAGCCCGGGGCTTAACAACTCGGTACGCATGCAAGAGCATAGAACACGAGCGTGCCATGCGCATGATGGGGCTCCGCGCTGGGATTAAGACCCCCGGAGGCATCCATGTGGGACTATAGAGGAATGGAGCACCTCGAGCCATCCCGTCCGAAACTACCCTCGCGCCGCGAACGCCAGCGTGAACTCGCTGCTCAACGCGCGGTGGAAGAACCCGCGCAAGAAAGCCCCAGCCAGGTTTCGCGTAGTGTTCTCGAGTATGACGACACGATTGAACCCGTGACACTGAGCACAGGTATCATTCGTGTTCGCCACGGTATTCGAGCGGGAGAACTCGCGCTTGCGGCTGAAGGCCGCCACTCGAGCACGCACGCACGCGAACATCGGTCGATCAAACCCGAGCTTCGTCGCGGCCTCCACACATCCGCGCTCACGGTTCTCCTTCTCTCTGTGGCGACCTGCGCACTCTGGTTCTCACCATGGGAATCCTGGGCGTGCGCGGTTGTCGTCGCCTTGGCCTCGTGCCTGTTGGCGGCGGGCTGGCCATCGTTGACGAACACAAAGGTCACGGTCCCAGCCCAGGTCGCGGTCGGCCTCGCAGGCTGTGTTTCCGCGGGCGTCGTAACTTTCACCGCCGACCTTATGGCGGCCACCGCCGTTATGGGTTTGGGGACGGTTGGCCTTGTGATTGTCGAGGTTTTTACGGCTTCAACACCGCGTGATTATTCGAAGAGCGGGCGGGTCGTATGGGCGGCGCGCTCGACGACTTCCTCGCTGATGAGTTCGATGACCGCGCTGCTCCTGGTTGTTTCCGCGTCTTCATGGGTGACCCTTGCCTCCTCGCAGGGATGGAGGATCGCGGTTCCGATCGCTTGCGTGATTGTCTCGTGCACGGTGTGGGGCGATCAGATTGGCGCGAGTTTCCGTTCACAGTCTTTTGGCGCGCTTGGTGCGGCGCTCCTTTCGGGCGTTCTTGCCTCCGTCGCCGTGTGGAAGCTCGGCCAAAGCGCGGACCTGAGTCCGATTGTTCTGCCCGGCCTGGCGGCCTATTCGGGGCTGACGACGGCTGTCGTGATTTTGGGCGTGTTTACGGGAATTGCGGTTGCCCTGGTTGTCATTGTTTTGGATGGTTTCATGGGGGACACCGAGTGGGCGCGGCCGACGATGGGCGCGATTGCGCGTGGGAGCGCGAAGTTCCTGCTCGCCGCCTTGCCCGTGTATATCATGTTCCGGATCGGCGGGATTTAGCCGATTTCCGAGGCCGTGGCTGGGCGAGTAGCGCCCGATGTGGGAGTCTTACGGAGCGCTGGGCGACGCCATCCCTGCGTGAGACTCGGTTGATGTGGGGCGTTCGCTTAGGGGAGCCATGGTTTCGAAACCCCAGTCCATGTGGGCGTTCGCGCAGGGATGGGCGGTGGCAGTCAATTTCGGTTCGCAGATGAAGGTGGGGCCGCTTAGGCTGGATGCATGATGGTCATTCCAGAAAATCTGCCCACTGAAATCGCTCCCTTGGCTTGGATGCTCGGCCAATGGAAAGGCTGGGGGATGCTCAGCGTTGATGAAGGCGAAGATCAGCCGATCTATGAAGAGGTCGAAGGCCTGATTAGTGGCGTTCAGATGAAGCTCGTGACAAGGATTTACTCTGCGAGCGCGCGTGAGTCGATCGATCCCGTCTGGGATGCCGCCACGGGCGTGGCGGCCCTCGAAATTGGCGATCTGATGCGCGAAGAAACGCTCTATGTTTCTCTGCTTCCCGGATCTGGAGTATTGCCTGAACCCGGCCAGTTTGAGACCCGTGAAATGGTCGCGCAGGGTGTGCAAAGTGACGGTTATAGCGCTCGCTGGGTGGGGCGCTCCATGGGGCCACGTGTTCAGATGGAAACAGATGCCCTGATTTGTGATCCCGCGGCAACTGTCTACCAACGTTTTTCGCGAATGTACGGCCTCGTTGCCGGCGAAATGCTGTGGGCGAACGAAAAGCAGCTTGACGGCGAAGAAGACCAGGTTGAATTGTCGGGACGTCTCATGCGCGTTAATGAAGAGGCTGGTGAAGAGTAAGTGACGCTGGTCGGAGAAGGTTTCTCTTCGGAGAATGGGGGAGCCGGCCTCGGTGATGGCGGAAGGACCAATGAAGCGCAGTGGGTGTCTCCGCTTGCGAAGCTTCCCGGCGCTGTTGTGCTCGATGATCTTGACGCTGATCAGGCAGGGGAAGGAAACTTCGATGAAGCGACTGGTGGCGCGGAAAACACCGCGCCGGAGCCTGCGGCGGTAGGCTATGGCGCTATCGCGCACTACGGGGATCCTTCCGGAGAACAGTGGGCTTTAGAAGGTGGCCGCGCGCTGGTTGATCGTCCCGATCTTGCCATCGTCGAAGTTCGTGGACCAGATCGCTTGACGTGGCTCACCTCGATTTCCAGTCAAGTCCTCACCGGAATCGAACCCGGAGAATCGCGGGAGCTCTTGATCCTCGACCCCCAGGGACACATTGAATACGCGGCCGGTGCGATCGACGATGGGGAAATTCTCTACCTCGTGACGGAACGCAGCAGCGCACAGGGGCTTGCGGATTGGTTGAACTCCATGCGTTTTGCGCTCCGCGTTGAGGTCACTCTCTCCCAGCGCTGGTGGATTATTGGAAGCGTTGGAAATAGTGGTGTTTCTGACTATGAACAGGTCGCGATGACCTGGAATGACCCGTGGCCGGGAGTGGTCGATGGGGGAGCGGAGTACTTCCGTGGCTCGCACCCGGGAAAGAACGTCTCCTTCCATATTCACCTGATTCCCAAGGAAAGAGCGCGCGAGTTCTGGCAGGCCTGGAGCAATGACCAGCCCAAGCGCCGCGCGGCGGGAATGAACGCGTGGGAAGCGGTGCGCATCGCAGCGTGGCGGCCTCGTCTGGGATACGAAACCGACGGACGCTCCATGCCCGCGGAACTGGACTGGCTGCGAACCGCAGTGCACACAAATAAGGGCTGCTACCGAGGGCAAGAAGCCGTCGCGCGAATCTTGAATCTGGGGAGGCCTGCACGCCGATTGGTTTTCCTCCAACTGGACGGATCCAGGGGCGACATCCCCCAGCGGGGACAATTCATTGAGCTCAACGGTCGTCGCGTGGGAATGGTGACCTCGGTTGCAAGGCACGCAGATATGGGGCCGATTGCGCTGGCACTGGTTTCGCGCGCCCTTCCGCCCCAGGTCGTGCTGGATTTGGATGGAATTGCAGCTGCGCAAGAGCTGATCGTACCGGTCGACGGGAAATCCTCGGTATCGCCGAAGGAACGTCCGGGGGCTGGACTGCATAATCCTGAATTGCGCCGTCCGGATATTCCGGCGCTTGGAGGGAAGTCAATAGGTAGCCGGTAAGGGCTCACTGTTGCCCGGATGATTGCCTCGCTGGTAACTATGGGATGGCACAGCTACAAGCAGATGATGAACTTAGGAGCCAAGGAGCACTCCCATGCGTGGAATTTTGCAGCGCGTTACTCGCGCATCAGTGTCGGTTGATGGTCAGGTTATTGGAGCATTCGACGGTCCGGGAGCCGTTGTCCTTGTCGGAGTGACTCATGATGACACGGTCGAGAATGCGAAGACCTTGGCCCGCAAGATCGCGGAACTGCGCCTCTTTGAGGATGAGACCTCGATTCAAGACAGCGGGGCATCCGTACTGATCGTTTCCCAATTCACTCTCTATGGCGATGTGCGCAAGGGGCGCCGCCCATCATGGTCAAAGGCTGCACCTGGACCTGTGGCAGAGCCTTTGGTTGATTCTGTTGTCGATGAGCTGCGTTCGCGCGGAATCCATGTTGAAACGGGGCGTTTTGGTGCCATGATGTCGGTCGATCTGGTCAATGACGGGCCCTACACCTTGGTTATTGAGGTCTAGCAGAACGTTGTTTGATGGAGGCCGGAGCTGGTGAAAGCTCCGGTCTTTGTCAGTTTTCGGTGATTTTGCTGCGCCGGGGCTGTCTCCTCTTCCCGGACACAATCATCCCCACCTCCAGCCCTGTTCTCTATTCCCTCTGCCCACTTCCAGCCCCCTTCCCCGCCCGCACTCAGGCCCTTGCCTCGTTCCTCCCCGCCAGCACTCAGGCCTCTGCCCCCTTCCTCCTATTCCAGCCGGGCACTCTATTAAGCCGCCCCCGGACAAAGTGCGTCATAACGAAGGCGTTTAGTTCAGGTCGTGTTCTTTCCTCGCGCACTCTGACGCACTTTGTCCGAAGGTAGGCACGGGATCGGGCACGCAATACCGTCCGAGGCTCCGTAAAACCCATCTGCCCTCGGTGAACAAACGCGCGCGCGGCCTGAGTTCCCCGTAGTGTGGGAGTCAGTGAAAACCAGGTCGCCCGCGCCTCGCTGCGATCTGAACAAAAGGGAGAAACGATGTTTGAACGCTTTACGGACCGGGCCCGACGGGTTGTGGTCCTCGCGCAGGACGAAGCGCGCAGCCTCAATCACAATTACATCGGGACAGAGCACCTGCTGCTCGGTCTAATCACCGAAGGTGAAGGCGTGGCAGCCAAGGCGCTCGAAAGCCTCGATATCAACAAAGATGCCGTTCGCACAGCTGTCATCGACATCATTGGCGAAGGCGAAAAGCCCGTCGAAGGCCACATCCCCTTCACCCCCCGCGCCAAGCGCGTCTTCGAGCTGAGCTTGCGTGAGGCGCTGCAGCTTGGCCACAACTACATTGGCACCGAGCATCTCCTCCTCGGCCTGCTCAAGGAAGGCGAAGGCGTTGCCTCGCAGGTCCTCATTAAGCTCGGCGCAGACCTTGGCAAGGTCCGCCAGACCGTGATCGAGCTCCTCTCCGGCTACCAGCGCAACGGCGACGACGGCCGCGAAAGCGTCGGCGTCGGCGCCTCCTCAAGCGGAAGCGGCCAGACAAACTCGGCGATTCTCGAGCAATTCGGCCGCAACCTCACCCAGGCTGCCCGCGAAAACAAGCTCGACCCGGTGATTGGCCGCCGCACTGAAATGCAGCGCGTCATGCAGATCCTCTCGCGCCGCACGAAGAACAACCCCGTTCTGGTCGGCGAGCCGGGCGTCGGAAAGACCGCAGTTGTCGAAGGCCTCGCCCAGGCAATCGTTGCCGGTGACGTGCCCGAAACCATCAAGGACAAGCAGATCTACAGCCTCGATATGGGCGCGCTGGTCGCCGGTTCACGCTACCGCGGTGATTTCGAAGAACGCCTCAAGAAGATCCTCAAGGAGATCCGCACTCGCGGTGACATCATCCTCTTTATCGACGAGATCCACACCCTGGTTGGAGCGGGCGCAGCGGAAGGCTCCATCGACGCCTCGCAGATGCTCAAGCCCATGCTTGCACGCGGCGAACTTCAGACGATCGGCGCAACCACCAACGACGAATACCGCAAGTACATCGAAAAGGACGCGGCTCTTGAGCGCCGTTTCCAGCCGGTGAAGGTTGATGAGCCCACCGTCGAAGAGACAGTGGGCATCCTCAAGGGCCTGCGTGATCGCTACGAGGCCCACCACCGCGTCATCATTACCGACGCTGCGATCCAGGCCGCCGCCGAGCTGGCCGACCGCTACGTCTCGGATCGTTTCCTGCCCGATAAGGCCATTGACCTGATGGACGAGGCCGGTGCCCGCCTGCGTATTTCCCGCATGACCGCACCGCCGGAGTTGCGTGAGCTGGACGAGAAGATCGCCGAAGTGAAGCGCAACAAGGAGTCCGCTATCGACGATCAGGACTTCGAGAAGGCCGCTGCTCTTCGCGATGAAGAGCAGAAGCTGACCGAAGAACGCAAGCAGAAGGAATCCAGCTGGCGCGATGGCTCGCGCGACTCAATCGCCGAGGTCGGTGAGGACGATATCGCCGAGGTTCTGGCTATGTCGACGGGTATTCCGGTCTTCAAGCTCACTCAGACTGAGTCCGCGAAGCTGCTCAAGATGGAAGACGAGCTGCACAAGCGCGTCATCGGTCAGGATGCCGCGGTTAAGGCTCTGGCTCAGTCGATTCGTCGAACTCGAAGTGGCCTGAAGGACCCGAAGCGTCCCGGTGGCTCGTTCATCTTCGCCGGCCCGACCGGTGTGGGTAAGACGGAGCTTGCGAAGGCCCTGGCCGAATTCCTCTTCGGTGATGAGGATGCGCTGATCCAGCTCGATATGTCCGAGTTCTCTGAGAAGCACACCTCGTCGCGTCTCTTCGGTGCTCCTCCCGGCTACGTTGGCTACGACGAGGGTGGCGAGCTCACGGAAAAGGTGCGTCGTCGTCCCTTCTCTGTTGTCCTCTTTGATGAGGTCGAGAAGGCTCACCCGGATATCTTTAACTCGCTGTTGCAGATTCTGGAAGAAGGTCGCCTGACCGATTCGCAGGGCCGCAAGGTTGACTTCAAGAACACGGTGATCATCATGACCACCAACCTTGGAACGCGCGATATTAATAAGGGCGTGCTCACGGGCTTCCAGTCCACCGAGAACATCACTCACGATTACTCGCGCATGAAGGCCAAGGTGAACGAAGAGCTCAAGCAGCACTTCCGTCCTGAGTTCCTCAACCGTGTGGACGAGGTCGTGGTCTTCCCGCCGCTCGACAAGGAGCAGATCAAGCAGATCGTGGATCTGATGATCGCCAACCTTGCCAAGCGTATGGAGGCTCAGGATATGAAGCTCCAGATCACCGACGAGGCGCGCGAGTTGCTTGCCGATCGCGGTTTCGATCCGGTTCTGGGTGCTCGTCCGCTGCGTCGCGCGATTCAGCGCGATATCGAGGACGCGCTTTCCGAGCGCATTCTCTTCGGGGATATCCTTCCGGGGCAGGTTGTCACTGTCGGCGTGAAGGGAGAAGGAGAAGAGCGAGAGTTCACCTTCAACGGTCAGTGAGTCCGTAAGCGGTGGACGTCCTTGGGTGGTCCCCCTTGAGTTCGCCGTGACTTGTTGTACGAGGCGGGGCGGGGGTCTGCGAGAATTGTTGCGCAGGCCCCCGCCCGGCTTGTGCGTCACTTGTCCACAGCGCTCAATACGTACATGAATGTAATTTCTTCGAAATTTTCCGCGAGATTCCGGGAAAAAGCTCGAAGGAGCCTGTGTGAAGTTGGACTTCAGTTCCTCAAATGAGGGCAGTGCGTGGGACACTAAAAGAGGTCAACTTTAAGAATCGACACCTCTATCCTGTCCAAGAGTGGTGAGAAGTAAATGAAGCAGAAGAAAAGTGTTCAGCGCAAGCGCATGAACCGACGCCGGATTCCGGCTGCGTTGGTTGCGGCTTTCACTGTCACTGTTTCGACTCTTGCCATTCTTCACCAGGGCGTGACGACCGCTGAAGTCGACGTCGATGACGGCGGCATTTGGGTGACGAATTCTTCGAAGAAACTCGTTGGCCACCTGAACTATGATTCCCGAATTCTCGATGGCGCTTTCCGAGCAAATACCACGGAATTTGATATCGGGCAGTCCGGAAACGATGTGACTTTTACCGATAAGACCGCTCACTCGGTTGCCCCGGTTGATGTTGCCCAGGTGTCACTGGGTGCTGCAACGTCTCTGCCCGAAAACGCGCGCGTTGTTCAGGGCGGCTCACGCTTGGCAGTCATGGATGCTTCAGGGGGACAGGTCTGGCTCTCCCAGGTATCGAGCCCTTCATCAACCGCCTACACAGATGAGGGCGCAGTCGCTACCGACATGGATCAAGGCGTTGCGACTGTTTCCCAAAAAGGCACTCTTTTTGCAATCTCTCCGCGCGCTGGACGACGAATCAGTGTGACTCGCGAGGGACAGCTTGACCGTCTCAAGTCCACCGACATTAAGGGACTATCGGCTAACGCCGAATTGGTGATAACCGCTGTTGGCGAGCAGCCAGTCGCCTTGGATACTCGCAACAGGGTTCTGGTTCTTCCCGATGGTTCCCTGCGCAATCTTGCAGATGATGGGATTAGCGCTTCCGTTACCCTCCAAGACGTCGGCCCTGATTCTTCTTCGGTTCTTCTTGCAACCGATCGGGAACTGATCTCGGTCCCGCTCAAGGGCGGTGCGGTCACGAAGATCCCGGCATCAAGTGACGGTTCTTCAGGAACTCCCGCGCGTCCCGTTTTTCATAAGGGATGCGCGTATGGGGCGTGGGCAAAATCAGGCGCATATGTCCGTAACTGCAGCGATCCCAGCTTGAATAGTCAGATGATCGTTGACTCCTTGAAGAAGGCAACGACGATCGTCTTTAGAACGAACCGCACTCGAATCGTCCTGAATGACACCACTTCGGGATCCGTATGGTTGCCCGAACACAATATGGTCCTGATGGATGATTGGGATAAGCAGGATCCCAATCTCGATAAGAAGGAGAAGGAAGAAGATTCTCCTCAGATCACCGACCAGATTGCTGATCCCCAAAGACAAGATCACAACACTCCTCCCGACGCGGTCGATGATGAGTTTGGTATTCGCCCGGGACGCACAACTACTCTTCCCGTTCTGAACAACGACTCAGACGCAGATGGCGATGTTCTGACTGCTCGTCCAGTGACCGATCCCCAATTTGGTAAGGTCACGCGCACTCGTGGCGGCCGGGCGCTGCAGATTACGGATATTAGTGATACTCAAACAGGAAGTACCTCCTTCACCTACGAGGCCTCCGACGGTCAGGCAGTCGCTACCGCGAAGGTGACGGTGACCGTCCACCCGTGGGATATGAATTCTGGTCCCAAGCAGCTGCGCGATCCCGGTATCGCCCTGGGACACCGCGCGCAGATTGAATACAACGTTTTGACGGATTGGCAGGATCCGGACGGCGACCCGATCTTCTTGTCCAATGCGCGTGCCCCTGAAGGAATCGAACTGCAGTTCCGTGAAGAAGGAACCCTGCAGATCCGTGACCTGGGCGCCAGCGTTGGAGTCCACACGATCGCTTTGGAAGTTTCTGACGGTCGCGCAACCACTTCGGGGACCTTGACCGTCAATGTCCAAAATCCCGGTAACCTTCCCCCGGTCGCCAACGCGGACTTCTATGTCGCGCGTGCCGGCGAAATCACAACGATTTCTCCTTTGGCGAATGACACCGATCCCAACGGTGACAACCTCTCATTGGTTGCACTTTCTGTTGCTCCTGCAGGTAGCCAGATCACTCCGGATCTTGAACTGGGAACCGTCAACTTTGTCGCACAGGCCCCTGGCTCTTACCAGTTCACCTACACGGTGAGTGATGGCCCCGCGACCGCTTTGGGCGTGGTCCGAGTCGATGTTGTCCAAGTCGATGAACAGGCAGTTCCCGTCGCCGAAGACGACTTGGCAGTTCTACCAGCGGGCGGTTCTGCCCTTGTTGCCCCGCTGAACAATGACTCCGATCCTGCCGGTGGCGTGCTGGTCGTTCAGCAGGTTGAGGTTCCTGATGGCCTCGGACTGGAAGTCACCCTGGTAGATCGACACCTCTTGCGCATCACTGCGCCCGCAGGTCTGGATTCGTCAGTTTCTTTTGACTACGTGGTTTCCAACGGAACGAATACGGCTCGTGCACGTGTGACCGTTGTTCCCACGACTGCGGAAGATACGAAACTCCCGCCCGATCTCCAGCCTGACCGCACTCGCGTGCGCGTGGGAGATATCGCCTCGGTACCGGTGCTTGCCAATGACCGTTCTCCTTCAGGATTAAGCCTGAAGGTTGACCCGAGTCTTCAGTACACCCCGAACGAGGCCGTGGGCACACCTTTCGTGACCGGTAACTTGGTCCGCCTCGAAGCCGGTAACACCCCCGGTGTCATGCACGTGGCCTACACGGTTCGCGATAGCGCCGGAAACATGGCAACGTCAACGGTTACTTTCGAGGTTCTGGAGAAGAACGGAACGAATGCTCAGCCTCAGCCGAAGGCATTGACTGCGTGGGCAGTTAGCGGTGAAACAACGCGAATTTCCGTGCCTTTGAACGGTATCGATCCCGACGGTGACTCGGTGACTCTTGTTGGCATCGAGCAATCCCCGACCAAGGGCACCGTTGAGCTCGGCGTCGATTGGCTGGAATACACTCCTGCCCCGAATACCATTGGAACCGATATCTTCACCTACATCGTTGAAGACCGTCAGGGCAAGCAGGCCTCGGCGCGAGTCCGCGTTGGTATCGCGCCTCCGGCTACCTTGAACCAGCCGCCAACGGCAGTACCGGACACGGTTCTTACCCGCCCGAATAGGCAGCTCGGCGTCGCTGTGCTTGCCAATGACATCGATCCCGATGGCGACACAATTTCACTTGTTCCGGGTTCTTTGCAGACCACGACGGAAGAACTCAAGCCCGAAATTCACGGTAACTCCATCTTCCTGACGACTCCTGCCGCGGACGGCTCCTACTTGGTGTCCTACCAGGTCACGGATAATCGCGGCGGTGTTTCACGTGGCACATTGACCATTAACGTCGCCAGTGATGCTCAACTTCAACCGCCCATCGCGCGCGATGACGTCGTCTCGACCTCGCAGCTTCCCGCCAAGGGCGGAACTGTAAAGGTCTCGGTTTTGGCCAACGACGAGGATCCGGATGGGGATGTCAATAACCTCCGCGTCACGACGAAGGCTGAAGGTGTCGAGGTTTCCGGCTCTGACCTAGTGATTACTCCGAAGGAAGAGCGCATGCTGATCGTCTACACGATCACTGACGCTGATGGTTTAAGTTCCTCGGCGGTTGTGTCCGTCCCCGGACTGGAACGCAATCACCCGGCTATTGACACTACCAAGGTTCCCGTCAAGGTAAGAGCCGGCGAGGATGTCTCCTTGGATATCGCCGACTACGTCATTGTTCGTGACGGTCGCAGCCCGCGCATTACCAACGCGGCGACGCTGCGTCCCTCCGCTGGCATCGATGAGGGAATGACGCTCAGCGATGACCGCCACGTTCACTTCCACGTGAATTCCGAGTGGTCTGGTAAGTCCTCCTTCTCCTTCGAAGTCTCCGATGGAGCGGCAGGGGACGACTCGGCGTTGACCTCGACACTGACTCTTCCCCTGAAGGTCGAGGCGACCCAAAACCAGCCTGTCACTTTCGTTCCGACCGGGGTCAGGGTCGCTGCAGGTGAAGAAGCCACCGCAGTTGATCTGGCACAGATGGTGCGTGATCCGGAAGGCGCGGATCCTGCTGGCTTCAAGTACGAGATTTCGAACCTCCCCGAGGGCGTGGCAATTAGCCTTGACGGACACACCTTGCTGGTGCGCGCCGATGTTGATCGCGCCAAGGGCCCGGTTGGCATGGTGACCGTCAGCGTTGATGATGGCGCTGGCGCGGTCAGTGGTCAGCTGCCCATTACGGTTGTCGCATCGACCCGCCCCCTCATCCAGGTTTCTGATGCCCTCTTGGAGACAGCACGATCGGGCGGACTCGAAGTCGTCGATCTGACTCGTTACACGATCAATCCCTTCCCGGGAACGCCCATTCGCGTCGTCGGTGCCTCCATCCAGATCGGTGAAGGAACCGTTGATCCGCAGGGAACGAACCTGAATATCACTCCCGCTGTTGGATTCCGCGGGCAGATGACGGTCAGGTACCGTTTGATGGATGCGACTGGTGATCCGGATCGTATCGTTGAAGGCAAGGTACGCCTCGTTGTCCGTGACCGTCCCGATGCTCCGAC
>ERZ773267.957-NODE-957-length-17343-cov-5.512668_pt1 | contig 17343 bp, 15 predicted proteins | sample MGYA00511959_ERZ773267 | MGnify/ENA primary metagenome ERZ773267 (study PRJEB29015, sample SAMEA2738165) | human oral metagenome | biome: human oral; feature: human-associated habitat; material: saliva | place: China | collected 2240 ... | reverse complement strand
CCTCGATTTACCCCCGGAGGGATATTTCGAGATGGGTTTTAGCCTACACGGCCTGGTTCTCACATACGCCGGTCTTTTCATGCTCCTTTCACCGGTGGTCGTGTAGGTTAAAACTCGTCTCGAAGATACCAAAAGAGGAGCATGTATGGTTAAAAAGACGGGTAAACCACCCACTACACCTGAAGAAGCGGAGCGATTGGCCATCGCAGGTGCCATGGAACTTGCTGCACAGCAGATTATGGACGGTACGGCGTCCAATTCTGTGATCCTGCACTTCCTAAAACTCGGCGGAAGTCGAGAAAAGTTGGAGCAGGAGCGAATCAAGGCTGATACTTTGCTCGCACAAGCTAAGGTTTCGGCACTTGAGTCCGCGGCACGAACTGAAGAGCTCGTTTCGGAGGCGCTGGATGCCTTCAGACTATATTCTGGAGAATCCGATGCGCAGCTATAGCGAGTTATCCACACTAGAGACATTTGAAGAGCGTCTAGAGTACCTCTCCCTCAACGGAGAGTTCTTCGACGAAACTTTCGGTGGCTCCAGATGGATGAACCAAGATTTTTACAGGTCTGACGTTTGGCGGAAGGCTCGAACAGAGGTTATCGCCAGGGATCTGGGTTGTGATCTAGGTATCGAAGGGTATGAGATCTACGATGGTATCGTGGTTCATCATATAAACCCTTTGACGCCTAGGCAATGCTTAGACGCAGACCCTTGTATGTGGGATCTAGATAATCTTATATGTGTATCTAGAGACACGCATAACAGTATTCACTACGGAACGTCTCCTTTAGCTCTAGTCGACTTCGAACCTAGGAGCCCGGGAGACACAATGTTATGGGGGAGGAGGCTCTCGTGACTATTCTAGAAGAAACCAAACGGTATCTCAATATCGAGAATGAAGACACGGACTTCGATCTCGAGCTAACCGACGCTATTGAGAACTCCCTCATGACTGCAACGCAGTTAACCGAGGACCCATCACTTCCTCAATTGGCGTCGGACGACTATCCAACCACGGTACTCGGTAGAATGCTACGCCAGTACGTAAACTACTCGGTTAGACTAGCATTCGATCCGCCGGCTACATCGTTTACGATCGAGGCCATTAAGCAACTAAGGAGTGAGATCGAATGGCGACTAACCATTCAGAGGAACTAGCGCACTACGGTGTCCTCGGTATGAAGTGGGGCGTCCGTAAGGAGCAGGATAACAGCACCGGTTCTTCCGTCAAAACGAAGGAAGAAAAGGCTAAGATCGCAGCTGATCGAGCCGCTGATCTCCAAGCCAAGATCGACAGGAAGAATGCCGAGAAGGAAGCCAAGAAGGCTGCTAAGAAGGCTGCCAAGGGTTCGTCTGCCGCAAAGAAGGCCGCGGGTGCTGCCAAGAAGGCCGCAGGCGCCGCAAAGAAGGCTGCTGGTGCTGCACGTAAGAAGACGTCCGAAGCCAGTGCCGAACTCGCGCGTAAGAGGGCTGCGGCTGCTCGAAAGAAGGTTGAAAATCAGAAGCTTCGAGACGCTCGTAAGGCCGAGCAGGCTGAAAAGAAGAAGAAGCGGGACGCTGAGCACGCTCGAAAGAAGCAGGAGCGCGAGGCAAAGCAGAAGGCTAAGGAAGCAGAAAAGCAGGCTAAGCTTGAGAAGTATGCGAACACACCAAAGGGTGGCCTTACTCGAGACCAGAGGAAGGCTAAGCCGCGAGACCTCACGACGACTGACCTGATTGAGCAGAACAAGCGTCTGCAGCTTGAGAAGACCAACGCCGATCTCAAGGCGAAGCTTGCTGAATACGAGAAGGCGAATCGATCTCAGTTTGCCAAGATCGCAGATGAGTTCATGAGTGAAGCCAGCTCGAATCTTACGAAGTACGCATCCAAGAAGGCCACCGACATGCTCATTAGCGCGATCGATTCGAATCTTTCGGTCGGCAGCATCAAGGGCCTGGCTAAGGAAGCGGACCGAGCTACCGGTCTTTCGGAGGTCGTAAAGAAGAAGGACAAGAAGTAGTGACACTTTCTAATACGGCCACACCTAAGTATTATGGAGAATTTCGAGATAAAGTCCTCGCGGGCGAAATTCCTGTCTCTCGAACCATTGAAATGGAGATGAACCGTATTGATGACCTTATTGCTAATCCTCGTTACTATTACGACGACCAGGCAATCGAGGGTTTCATCGCTTTCTGCGACAACGAGATGACACTTACTGATGGTGCGGACCTGACGCTGCTCGATAGCTTTAAGTTATGGGCGGAAAGTCTGCTATCGTGGTTCTACTTCGAACGTGTAACCAAATTCATTCCTGATGAAAACGGACATGACGGTAAATACGTTCAGGTAGACGAGAAACGACGGCTGGTCAACAAACAGTACCTGATCGTCGCTCGTGGTGCCGCGAAGTCGATGTATATGTCGTTCATTCACGCGTACTTCCTTACGATTGACACTGCGACTACACACCAAATCGCGACCGCACCCACGATGCCGCAGGCCGAAGAAACACTCAGCCCGTTTAAGACCGCGATTACGAGGTCTAGAGGACCTCTGTTCAAGTTCCTAACGGCGGGGAGCGTGCATTCAACGACTGGCGGTAACCGAAACAAGGCTCTCCTTACGCCGACCAAGCGAGGTATCGAGAACTTCTCAACCAAGTCACTACTTGAAGTTCGCCCAATGAACGTCGATAAGCTTCAGGGCCTGAGAACCAAAGTCAACACTGTTGACGAATGGCTCTCCGGTGACGTTCGACAGGATGTCATCTCGGCTCTAGAGCAAGGCGCATCCAAACTCAACGACTGGGTGATCCTTGCGGTCTCGTCGGAAGGTACCGTTCGAAACGGCATCGGCGATTCGATCAAAATGGAGCTACTTAGCATCCTAAAGGGAGACTACTACGATCCTCACACTTCTATCTGGTACTACAGACTGGATGACGTCGAGGAAGTAGCAGATCCTAACATGTGGATCAAGGCGCAGCCAAACATCGGTAAGACCGTGTCCTATGACACTTACCAGCGAGACGTCGCTCGAGCTGAGAATGTACCCTCAGCCCGTAACGACATCCTGGCTAAGCGGTTCGGAATTCCAATGGAGGGCTACACGTACTTCTTCACATACGAAGAGACAATCCCTCATCAGAAGCGAGAGTACTGGCAGATGCCCTGCGCAATGGGCGCTGACCTTTCGCAAGGTGATGACTTTTGCGCATTCACCTTTTTGTTTCCTCTGGGCGATGGTACATTCGGCGTAAAGACCCGAGCGTACATCACCACTAGAACATTCGACAAGCTACCGGCCGCCGGTCGTGTAAAATACGAATCGTTCATCCGAGAAGGCTCTCTCCAAGTCATGGACGGGACTATTCTCGACATGATTGCAGTCTACAACGATCTGGATGACTTTATCATCCGGTCCGAGTTCGACGTTCGAGCATTTGGCTACGATCCATACAACGCACGAGAGTTTGTCGAACGATGGGTGACTGAAAACGGACCCTATGGTGTCCATAAGGTCATCCAGGGCGCCAGGACGGAATCAGTTCCGCTTGGTGAGCTTAAGAAACTATCTACGGATAGACACCTACTCTTCGATCAGGAACTAATGTCCTGGGCGATGGGTAATACAATCACAATCGAAGATACAAACGGTAACCGAAAGATTCTTAAGAAACGAATGGATCTTAAGATCGACAGCGTCGCAGCATTGATGGACGCTTGGGTTGCTTACAAACAACAGCTAGACGACTTTGCGTAAGAGAGGAGGTCATATGGGTATCCGATCGAGACTTACGAAAGCCTGGAATGTGTTCACTAACAACAACTCTCATTCGTTGATTACTCGGACATCTAGTGAATACAGGCCCAGGTATCGTTCTGGCGGAAGTGTTAACCTAGTCCAAACGCTTTACAACAAGATTGCGTTGGACGTTGCCAACACTCCCATCCGCCATGTCCGTGTCGATCAAAATGGCAGGTATGATTCCGAACAGCCGTCCAAGCTAAACGAATGTCTTTCGCTCATGGCTAACGTAGATCAAACATCCAACAGTCTGATCTACGAACTCGTATACACGATGCTGGAATACGGGTCTGCGGTTCTGGTACCAGTCGATACAGACATTGCGCTTAACGAAGACGGCTCGTTTGATGTCCTTTCGATGCGCGTAGGTCGTGTTGTAAACTGGTACACAGATGCGGTCGACGTAGATGTCTATAACGACCGCACTGGAAACCGAGAAACGATCAACGTTTCTAAGAATTCTGTCTGCGTTGTGCATTCACCGCTCTATGACGTCACTGCTACAAACGGCTCATTGGCGCAGCGACTCGCGCGAAAGCTCGACGCTCTGGACGCTATCGACAATAGTGCTCTAGGCAAGAAACTGGATCTTATCATCCAGCTTCCGTACTCAGTTCGAGGTGAACTTAGACAACAGCAGGCAGAGAGCCGACGCGAGGCCATTGAATCGCAGCTTCGAAACTCTGAGATTGGCGTGGCATACGTCGACGGAGCGGAGAAGATCACTCAGTTGAACCGTCCGGTGGAGAACAACCTACTAGATCAGGTTAAGTATCTGACGGAGCAACTCTACAACGCTCTAGGTTTCACTGAGAGCGTGTTCAATGGCACCGCGGATGCGGAGACCAACCTGTCCTACTACAATAGGACGGTCCGACCGATCTTGGACAGCATCACCAAGTCGGCCACCATGGTCTTTCTTACTAGGACTGCTCGCACGCAGGGTCAGCGTATCATCTATGTTCGCGATCCCTTCTCGTCAGCATCCCTAGACTCAGTCGCATCCATGGCGCAAACGTTCATCACCAACCTTGTGATGACGCCTAACGAGATTCGTTCAATCATCGGTCTTCCTCAGGCAACAGATCCTAAGGCTGATCAGTTGGCGAACCCGTACACCAGCTCCGCTAATGCGGAAACCAAACAGGAGGTTCAAAATGACAGTGTCGAAGCTTGACACTAGCAAGGCCGACTTCGACGGCTGGGCCACTGTTGCCGGCGTTAAGTGCTCCGACGGTCGTACTATCGGCCACGACGCATTTTCGCAGAACGATGGGGCCGTTGTGCCTCTTGTTTGGCAGCACGGCCACGGCGAAGTCACCAATGTCCTTGGACACGCTATGCTCGAGAACCGAGGTAATGGCGTTTACGCCTACGGCTTCTTCAACGGAAGCCAGCAGGCGGAACATGCGCGAGAACTGATCGAACACGGTGACATTAACGCCATGTCGATCTTCGCGAACCAGCTCAAGCAGAAGGGTCCCGTCGTCGAACACGGAAACATCGTTGAGGTGTCTCTTGTTCTCCGAGGAGCTAACCCCGGAGCAGTTATTGAGAACGTCTCTGTGGCTCACAGCGACGATTCTGGATACTCCGCCATCATCCGAATTACGGAAGATGACGCAACTCATGAAGACTTCGAGGGTGGGGACGAAGAAACCGCCAACGAAGAAGATTCCTCTCCCGAGGGGGATCGTACTATCGGTGACATTCTTTCCGATCTCACCGAAGAACAAATGGAGGCTGTCAACTACTTGATCGCCGCCGCAATCGACATGGAATCTGAAGAGGACTCCGACGAGGACTCCGAGGAAACCGACGAAGAAACCAACGAAGAGGAAAACATGAAGCACAACATCTTCGAGGGCGGCGACAAGACTGCCCAGAACATCCTGTCCCACTCGGATTTCGCGGCTATTGTTGAGCGCGCGAAGACGAACGGCACCACCCTGTCGGAGGAGCTCCGCCACGCGGACTATGGTATCGAGAACATCGGCTACCTGTTCCCCGACGCCAAGTCCATCACCGATGAGCCCATTACTCTCGATCGCGATCAGAGCTGGGTTTCGGTCGTTATGGCTGGTACCAAGCACTCCCCGTTCGCCCGCATCAAGTCGATCTTCGCGGACATCCGCGATGACAAGGCGAGGGCAAAGGGTTACGCCAAGAAGGCTATGAAGAAGACCGACGAGGTCATCAAGCTTCTGATGCGTACCACCTCCCCCACGACCATCTACAAGAAGCAGCGTCTGGATCGCGATGACATCGTCGACATTACCGACATGAACGTCGTCTCCTGGCTGAAGAACGAGATGAAGGGCAAGCTCAACGAGGAAATCGCGCGTGCGATCCTCCTGGGTGACGGTCGTACCGAGTCCGATCCAGATAAGGTGAACGAGGAGGCGATTCGCCCGATCATCAAGGAGAACGAGCTCTACGCGATCCACAAGGCCCTGGAGTCCTCCACGACCGATGAGACTCTGGTCGACGACATCGTCCTGGCGTCTGCCGATCTTGAGGGCTCCGGCAACCCGACCCTGTTCATCGACAAGAAGCGCCTTGTTAACCTCCTTCTCCAGAAGGACAAGAACGGTCGTCGCATCTACGAGACTGAGGCTTCCCTCGCGGCTGCCATGGGCGTCTCGAAGATCGTCACTGTTCCTCAGATGAACGGTTTCACGCACACGGTCAAGGGCGTCGAGACTGATCTTCTTGCTATCGTGGTCGACCTGCACGACTACACTATTGGTTCTAATGCAGGTGCGGAGCTCGGCATGGCCGAGACCTTCGACCTGGATTTCAACCAGTATAAGTACCTCATGGAAACGAGGCTGTCGGGTTCCCTGACAGCCCCGTATTCCGCGCTCACGGTTTCTCGCAAGAAGGCGTGATGGTATGTCGAAGTTTAGCGGTAAGCTAGGCTTCGTAACAACGGTAGAGACGGAGGAAGGTGTCTACATAGAGGACCGAAAGGAAGTACCGGCCAAGGGATTCCTGCGACGGATCACGAACCGATACAACAATTCGGACTCCGTAAACACCAACCTCCGTCTCTCAAACGAAGTTAGTGTACTAGCAACCCCGTGGATGAATCACCATTTGATGGACCTTCGATACGTCGTGTGGAAAGGTTCAAAATGGGAGGTACAATCGGTATCTATCGATCCGCCCAGGGTTACGATCACTCTAGGAGGCCTCTATGCGCACGTATAGGGACCTCTTACATCTTCTCAGGAAGGCAGTAGCCCATAACAGGGTCTACTTCCAACCACCTGAGAATCTTAGGCTGGACTACCCTGCGGTACTTTTCCACCTAAGTCGCAATATGTCAACTCACGCATCGGATCGTCGCTATAAGGATGATCAGGAGTACACCGTTACTCTTATCACTAAGGATCCTCAACCCGACGCAATCGATGCGATCCTCGACATACCTTACACAACTCTAGACACGACGTACGTATCTGAGGGTATGAATCACTTCGTGTTTACAACCTACCTCTAAGGAGAAAAACATGTCGCCTATCAAGTGGGACGAAGAGGGACAGCATGTCTATCAAACGGGCGTCAACAAGGGCGTCCTCTTCCCCTATGACCTCAAGCAGAACCGTTACGGTAACGGTGTCGCTTGGAACGGTCTGAAGTCCGTTTCGGAAAGTCCCGAAGGCGCTGAGTCTTCGGACATCTACGCGGACAACATCAAGTACCTGACGCTGATTTCGGCGGAGAACCTCAAGTTCACCATCGAGGCGTACACGTACCCGGATGAGTTCGCGGTCTGCGACGGCACCGCAGCTCTCGTTGCTGGCGTCAACATCGGTCAGCAGCCCCGTACCCGCTTCGCGTTCTCGTACTGCACGAAGCTGGGCAATGACACGAAGGGCGACCAGTACGGTGAGCTCCTTCACATCATTTACGGTGCGATGGCGGCACCCTCTGAGAAGGCTTACAACACCATCTCGGATTCGCCTGAGGCCATCGCGTTCTCTTGGGAGTGCTCGACCACTCCGATCAACGTGACGGGCGCTCAGCCCACCGCGCTGATCACGGTCGACTCGACCAAGCTCACCCCCGAGAAGTATAAGAAGATCACCGACAAGCTCTACGGCGTTGCCGGTCCTGCTACGCTTCTCACCCCGGATGAGATTAAGACGCTCGTCGCAGCATGATCTCACTAACGCTTGAACTCCCCGGGGAGGAACGGTTTGATGAGGATACATCCACATTCATATCGATGCCTCCGTGTACGCTGCATCTAACGCATTCTTTATACGCTGTGAGTAAGTGGGAGTCTGTCTATAAACGGTCGTTTCTAGACAACCCACCCAACACGCCTGAAGAAACGTTATACTACGTAGAGTGTATGTCAGAGGAACCACTCCCCGGGGATTTCATGCGTCGACTTGATCGAAACATTCAAGTCAAAATAGCAGACTATATCTCCGACGGAGCCTCTGCAACACATCTACTTGATCCGCCCTCTAGAGGTGGACCCAAAGATTCCATGACCAGCGAACTGATTTACTGGTACATGTCGCAATTCAACATCCCATACGAGTGTGATAAGTGGAATCTGAACCGACTACTTACATTAATCAAGCTGAGCGCTGCGAAGCAAGGTGGAAGTAATGCCAGCGCGAGCGCAACAGCGGCTCAACGATCAGCTATGAACAAAGCTCGTAGAGCTCGATACAACTCGAAAGGATAGCTATGGACTACTCTAACCTCATTGCAGACAAGCAGTTCTTCATCAATCGATCCTTCACGCACGGTCGTGAGGGTAACAACATCGAATTCATCGTTCTGCACCACAACGCAGGCGTCCGTCAGTCTACCGAGACTGTCGGCAGGTTCTGGGAGGGTGCCGGTACGTCGGCGCACTACCAGGTCGAGGTCGATGGAACCATCGGTCAGACGGTTCACGACTACGACACGGCATACCATGCCGGTAGCTGGGAAGCTAACACCAAGTCCATCGGTATCGAGCACGCTAACATCGCGGGTCCCAACGACGACACGCCTTGGGACATCTCCGAGGCTACGATCAAGTACGGCGGCTACCTTACCGGCGCACTGTGCTATGGATACGGACTTGGAGCTCCTACGTGGGGCTGGAATGTCTTCCCGCACTCCGACTTCTCGTCCACTGCGTGCCCCTTCCAGCTCCGAGACAAGTACCGCGACGCCTACATGGGTTACGCGGTTGAGATGTATAACCGTCTTGCCGGTGGAGAGGTCGCTCCGGCGTATGCTCCTCCCGCGGTTACGACCATCGATCGTCGAGAGCAGCTTGCGAAGGCCCTGCACTGCTCTGCGGACGCCTCGGACCTGAACCTGCGAGCGCTCGTTCTCGTCTCCGCTTCCGATTGGGGCGGTAACAACTTCCCGTGCGGTGTTGAGTTCGCTCAGCAGGTCGTGGGCACTGAGGTCGATGGGATTTGGGGTGAGCTTTCGGAAGAGGCTCACGACGATACAGTCGCTGAAGTCCAGCGAATCCTCGGCGTCACCACCGATGGTATTGTTGGCCCGATCACTGCGACTGAACTCACCCGTGTGATCAACAACTAACAGAAAGGAGGGCCGTCATGATTGAGATGAGTTTCAAAGGCGACTTCGATACGTCAAAATGGCTGCAAAGAGTGAAAGACCAGAACCTTAGGTCTGTCCTTAACGACGCAGCTTCTCGCGGTCTGGCGGCCCTCCAATCTGCTACGCCCACGAAGACCGGTAAAACAGCACACTCCTGGGCGTATAAAACGGTAAAAACCAGTCGAGGGATTAAGATCGTCTGGTACAACACCCATGTTGTCGACGGAGTGCCCATTGCCATCATCCTGCAATACGGACACGGTACTAGACAGGGCGGTTATGTGAAGGGTCGAGACTACATCAACCCGGCCATGCGCCCGATTTTCAAAGAGATCGATGAAATGGTGAGGAAGGCACTCGAGTAACATGGCAAAGACTATTGAAAACAAGGTCGTAAGCCTTGAGCTTGACGACTCCAAGTTCTCTTCCAAGGTTGAGGGCGTTCTGAAGAACGTATCCCGCCTTAAGGAAGGGATGAACTTCAAGACCGCAACTACCGGTCTTGATGGAATAAACCCTGCGGCTCAGAACGCCGCTAAGGGTATGAACGGCCTCGCCAGCAGTGTTAAGAACGTAAACACTACTATCAACGGGGCTTCGTCCGGGGCCACGGCAAGCACGGCAAACATCGGAGCGGTCGCTAAGCAGACCTCGACGAACTTTACGATGCTTGGTGGTGCTGCTTCGGTCGCTCTTGGTAACATCGCATCTAAGGCGATCATGGCCGGCGGCTCGATGCTCTCCTCGTTCGCGTTCGGCCCGATTCTGGACGGTTTCCGGGAATACGAAAACCAGCTTAACGCAGTCCAGACCATTCAGGCGAATACGTTCTCCAAGGGCGAGACTGTCTCTACGATTAACGCAGCCCTTGATGAGCTGAACAAGTACGCGGACCGAACGATCTACTCGTTCAGTGAAATGACCAAGAACATTGGTATGTTCACTTCGGCAGGTGTCGGTCTTAAGGAATCAGTCTCCTCGATTAAGGGTCTCTCGAATGTTGCAGCTATGTCTGGTGCTTCTTCAGCCCAGGCAGCTACTGCAATGTACCAGCTTTCGCAGGCACTCTCGACGGGTGTTGTCAAGCTTCAGGACTGGAACTCGATCGTTAACGCCGGTATGGGTGGCGAGCAGTTCCAGGAATCGCTGAAGCGAACCGCTCGTACGTATGGCGTGGCCGTCGATGACATCATCAAAGCAAAGGGTTCGTTCAGGAACTCTCTGGCCGATGGATGGCTTACATCTGAGATCATGATCGAGACTCTCGCGCAGTATACGGGAGATCTCTCCAAGGAACAGCTTCTCAACGCTGGTTACACCGAAGAGCAGACCGAAGAGATCATGAAGCTCGCCGAGACGGCGAACGATGCTGCGACGAAGGTTAAGACTTTCGCACAGCTCATGGACACGGTCGCGGAATCGCTTGGCTCTGGTTGGGCATCCCTGTTCCGTACCTTCTTCGGCGACTTCGAACGAGCTCGAACCCTTTGGACTGGCGTCAGCGACGTCGTCAATGGTGGAATCAGCGCGTTCTTCGATGCGCTCCAGGGTATCTTGGATCGCTGGGATGAACTCGGCGGATGGTATGAGTGGTGGTATGCCCTCATGGATCTGTGGAAGGCCGCCTCCAAGCCCATCATGGCGATCGGTCAGGCAGTCAAGGAGGTGTTCACTGGCGATGCTGGTGCAGCACTCTTTGAATTCTCGAAGTTCCTTCATCACGAAATCGCCAACTGGTTGATCATGTCTGACCAGATGGCTATGGACATCGGTCGAATCTTCAAAATGGTAGCCCAAATCATCTGGCCGGTGGTGAAGGCTCTATTTGGCTTCGGCGCTGCAATCGCTCAAGTTGTTGTCGCCGTCATCAAGATCGGCTTGATCCTTGTCGGGGCTCTAGTCAAGCCTCTGCTACAAATCGGAGGTAAGATCTCCGAGATCATCGATGTGTTCGCCAACTGGTTCGGACAGATGACCGGTGGCATTGACATTCTCGGAGCTCTCGGGTCCATTCTTAACACGGTAGTCGGTTGGGTTCAGTCTCTCGCGGACTGGTTCGTCCAACTCACAAGTCTCGCCATTGCACCATTCTTCAACGGAATCCGTACTGTGGTCGAAGCGATCCTACCGCCCATCGGAGAATTCTTCGGCGTTCTTAAGGATGCCGTTAAGAATGTCTTCGGACCACTTATTGGTGGACTGACCGGTCTCGGTGGATCGTTCGATGCATTCCTAAATGATACGGCTAGCCCGTTCGGCAAGATCACTAGGATTGTGCAGGACTGGGGGACCTCCTTCTATAAGACTATGGAAGGTGTCGCTAAGGAGATCGGACCCAAGTGGTCGGCGAAGGCTAAGGCTTTCGGAGAATCCATCAAGCCTATCACTGAGACTTTCGGAAAGTCGCTGGGCGCCTCAATCGGGAACGCGTCTAAGGCTCTTGGCAACTTCTGGGAGAATTCCAAGCCCGATCTACTCCTAGCTTGGAACGAAGTTATCAAGTCTGTCTCGGAGGGGTTCAAGAGGTTCGGGGACAAACTCAAGGAAGTCAAGGATCTTATCGCTGGTTTCTTTGCTCCTCAGATCTCAGCCATCAAGGCTTTCGGTCAGGTGATTGGAGATAGCTTTAAGCGCATCGGCGAAGGTCTTAGCTTCGGCTCAGCTTTCTCTGGAATCTCCAGGGGCTTCAAGTCCATGATGGATTCCTTCGGGCCGCTGGGTGAGCTTGTCAACATTGTTGTCGAGCTGTTCGTTAAGCTCGGTGCTGCGCTGTCAAAGCTGAAGGATCAAATCTTCGAAGGTGTATCCACATCGGGATCCGCGCTCAACAAGGTTCTCGGCGGGTTTGCACAGACAGTTCGAAGCGCATTCGATGCTTTCGGCATCCTGGGTGCAGTCCTAGTATCAGTGGCCAAGGGTTTCACAGCCCTCGCCATGGCGGCTATGACTGCAATTGCGACTCTGATCGGTGGTCTCGTTTCAGGTCTCGGTGCGATCAAGGACTTCGCATCCAGTTCTGAGGCATTTGGTTCATTCAAGAAGAACATTGGTACAGCCCTAACTAACACGGGGTACATGATCAAGGACTTCTGGCTTGGACTCGAAGACAGCCTGAAAAAGATGTCGCTTAGCGATATTCTTACGGGTGCTCTACTCGGCGGTGGTCTAGGTATGGGCTTTAAGACCCTCCAAAACCTCCTTGGCGGGTTCCAGAAGATCACCGACTCGGCGAGTGGCCTTATGGGTAAGATCAGCGGCGTATTTGGGGAGCTTAAGACTGCCCTTAGCACGCTGACTGAAGCTATTAAGGCTAAGACCCTTCGAGATATTGCCATTTCCATCCTGATTCTGGTCGGCGCGCTATTCATCTTGGCCATGCTTCCTGCCGAGAAGCTAATCCAAGGTGCAATCGCCATCGGAGTCCTGGCTAAGATTCTCACCACTGCTCTGACCAGTCTGTTCTCGATCAAGACAGACCTTAAGAAGATGAGCGCTATATTCGGGGCCATCTTCATGCTTAGCGGCGCGCTAGTCGCGATGTCTATCGCCGTTGCGATTCAGGGTTCTATGGATATTAAGACTCTCGCGCAGGGTCTCATCGCCATCGGACTCATGATCGAGGGTATGAAGAGGGTGGTCGATAAGCTGGCATCAAGCGAGAAGAAGATGGTGTCTGGTATAGCAGCACTACTGGGCATGGCGGTTGCAATCAACCTGTTGGTCGCGCCGATTGCCCTTCTTGGTCTGCTACCGACCGGAGTTGTCGTCCAAGGCTTGATTTCAGTCGGCCTACTGATGGCAGGTATCGCCCTGTTCATCAAAATGCTAGACGAACACAAGGATTCCCTCGGGCAGATGGTTGGTATGGCCATCCTCGTCAACCAACTCGCAGGGGCTATTGCTGTTCTAGCTGGTGTTGTAACGGTCCTCGGCTCACTTCCGACGGCGAACCTAGTTCAAGGTCTCGTGGGGTTGGCAGTTGCCGCCGGTATTATAGCCGCGGTTATGTGGGCTATGTCTGAGACTATGTCTAAGATCCCACCAACAGCCATCGCAGGTGCCTTCACTATGCTGGTCATAGCCGGAGCCATGCTTCTGACCGCAAAGGCTCTCGAGCAGATCGGGGCAATCCCATGGGATCAACTTCTCATGGCGGTTTACAAGATGGGCATGGTTCTAACCGGAATGATCGTGGCTGCGAATATGGCTACTGAGGGTGCAATGGGCGCTGCGGCAGTCCTAATGCTTGCATATGCATTCAGACTTCTGGCGGACTCCATGCTACTACTCGGCCAGATGGACGGGCCCACTCTCGGTATGGCACTTCTTGCCATCGGTGGTGGCTTGGCAGTCCTATTGGGTGCCGCTGCTATCGCACAGCTGGTGGTCCCCGGTCTCATCGCGCTTACGATGGCGATCGCTGCCATTGGTGTTATTGTACTCGGGGTTATCGGTGGTATTACACTGCTTGTAATCGCGTTTACAGCATTCATCAGTGTAATCAGTCTAGCGGGCCCCGCTATCGGCACGGGTATCGTTGCAATTGCTTCTGGTATTGCAGCGGGTGCAGCCATCATCGCGGCGGCATCACCGGCGATTCAGGCAGCGCTGGTTGGCGTGGCGAATGCGATTCGCAATGCTGCTCCTTCACTTGGTAAGGCTCTGAAAGCCCTGGTTAAGGCTTTCGGTCCGGCATTGGTCGAGCTTATCAAGGTGGCTGGCGATGCCGTTAGTCAGCTTGCGACCGAGCTAATCAGTATCCTTTGGGAAAAGGCACCGAGTTTGATCTCTGCCGCTCTCGGCGTCATACTTCAGCTACTTAGTCAGATCGCTGAAAACATGCCCATGATTGTTGATAAGCTGTTCGCGATTCTCGATGCAATCCTAGCGGGGATTGATACCTATCTGCCAACTTTCGCAGCTCACCTGCTCTCCTGGCTAACCTCGATCCTCGATTTCCTCCAGCAGTTGACTCCGATGGTATTCACATTCGTATGGAATTTGATCATCGGCATCATCAATGCTCTTGCTGAGGCTATGCCGAGTATGGTCGAAGCCGGTGTTAATCTTATTAACGCATGGCTTACGGGCATGGCGAATATGGCGGCCGGAATTATTGACGCGGCGTTTAATGCTCTGATCACATTCATCAATGCATTCTCGAATGCGATTGATCAGCGTGGCCCAGAGCTAAAGGCCGCTGTCAGTAAGCTCGTCAACAGCATTAAGAACTTCATCTTCGGCGACATTAACAATGTTGCAGGCAGCATCGGATCTCACGCGATGTCTATCGGTGGTAACATCATCGATGGTATTGTGAGGGGCATCAGCAACGCTAAGAATGCGGTTGTCAACTTGATGCGCAACATTGCATCCAACGCTCTCGATACTGTTAAGAGCTTCCTTGGCATTCACTCACCGTCAAGGAAGTTCGCCGAAATCGGTAAGTTCATGATGCTGGGTATGAGCAAGGGTCTAGATGACAATGAAGATCTCGTATACCGCGATCTTAAAGACATCTCCGATAAGATTCTGGACGCCATGGATCTCAATACGGATTACGCACCTGTGATCAAACCCACAGTTGACACATCCGAGATTCAAAGTCTCCGGGATCTTGAACTCAGCGGAGTCCATGCATCTGTCATTGGATCTTCGGTTCAAAATGGCAGCCAAATGCAACAGGAACTCAGGGCTCTTCGCGAGGAGCTACGCAACAACCAGACCCCAACGGTCTTCAACCAGTACAATACAAGCCCGAAGGCGCTCGACCTGAATGAAATCTATCGTCAGACCGAACGTCAGATCGAACGAATGAAAAGGATTTGATTGTCATGCCCATCTCAAGAATCTCGCTTTTGTCTAGTATCGATGGCGGTACGCTAAACCTTGATCTAAACGTTATTCAACAGGGATGGGTGACTCAAATCATCGAGGGTACGTTCGGTGATAGAACTAACTACAGCTTTACTGATGGTAATCTTACCTCGGTCGAGTCGTCGAGCATTGATATTAATGTTCGCATGACTCCTGTGGTGCCTATCACCGAGCGTACCCCCGAACAGATCCTTAATTACCTTGGTAAGATCGTCAGGGATAGTAGTGTAGCTTTAACAGATACGGATATGCCAGGTCTAAATATCAAGTATACGAAGAAAGATGGTGACATTTTTACCGCGGAACTTGAAGAACAACCTACTTCAATCTGGACCCAAACATGCGTAGTTAGAGAGATTAAGTATAACTATTCTGAAAACCCAGCCACAATCGAATTTACGATTACGACAACCAAGCCCTATCTAAAGGGACCGACTATTGATTTTTACTATAATCTCGGGAGTACGTCGAATTACGACAATACCGTACAGTTTTCAAAAATCTTTACTCGATTGAAGGAACTTAATGTCTACGGGGATATTGATGGTCTTGCTCTGTCGGTACCTGCGGGATACAAAGGTACTTATGTAAATGTAAAAACCAATGGCTTCCCGTATATAATCCACATTGAGAGTGCAGAATCATCTAAAACTCGTGAAGCATGGATTAATAAGACTAACACAGGGTCCAAAAATTTCACTTTTGTAGGCGGCGCAAACAACATTAGCTCATACGGGTATATAACTGAAGCATACCCGATGTTTCCTATTCATATTATCAAGTATGTTATGGAAACTTACGGTAGTTACCCAAACAAGATGACTATGCCTATTGGGAAAGCGAGTTCCTGGGTTAGATTCACACAACTGAAGCGAGGTCTATAACGAAATGCCAACCATGGTGCAGGTCCATAAACCAAGGACTACTCAATTTGACAACTATCCGCAGTATATCAAAGGGGATTGGTGATTGATTCCCAGCGCGAGGGACTTCTCGAACAGGGCGTTCACAGTATATCAAAGGGGATTGGTGATTGATTCCCAGCAGAACGCGGACCTCGTACATCGGGATGTCAGTATATCAAAGGGGATTGGTGATTGATTCCCAGCGCGCACGACGCATAGTGCAACCTGGAATCAGTATATCAAAGGGGATTGGTGATTGATTCCCAGCTTGTCGCCGGATGAGAAGGATACGGCGGCAGTATATCAAAGGGGATTGGTGATTGATTCCCAGCTCCTCAATGATCGGCCATTCATCCGGGCCAGTATATCAAAGGGGATTGGTGATTGATTCCCAGCTCAGCAGGTTCGAGGTAGCGGCGTCCGTCAGTATATCAAAGGGGATTGGTGATTGATTCCCAGCCCAGACGCGCACCTGCGTAGGGAGATTTCAGTATATCAAAGGGGATTGGTGATTGATTCCCAGCAACACCAATCAAGTCAGACCTCAGCACGCAGTATATCAAAGGGGATTGGTGATTGATTCCCAGCCCGTTCTTCTCCAGGGCCTCCTGGAGCTCAGTATATCAAAGGGGATTGGTGATTGATTCCCAGCGATCAAGCCGCGTACGAACAGTGCTGCGCAGTATATCAAAGGGGATTGGTGATTGATTCCCAGCGATCCTGGGAGATCGGCAAGAGCGAGCCCAGTATATCAAAGGGGATTGGTGATTGATTCCCAGCCCTCGTCCGTGAACAGGCGCAGTTTCTTCAGTATATCAAAGGGGATTGGTGATTGATTCCCAGCGGCATTGGCGCGCGCAGGGCGGGCGTGACAGTATATCAAAGGGGATTGGTGATTGATTCCCAGCCATGGGCGGGGCGGCGGCTTGGACGGACCAGTATATCAAAGGGGATTGGTGATTGATTCCCAGCACGATGGACAAAAAGCTAATGAGGGATACAGTATATCAAAGGGGATTGGTGATTGATTCCCAGCGAGCTTTGAGTTTCCGCGCAAGCTCTACCAGTATATCAAAGGGGATTGGTGATTGATTCCCAGCCCAACTTTGCAGAACTAAAACAGCTCATAAGTATATCAAAGGGGATTGGTGATTGATTCCCAGCGAAAGTAGCCCGGAGGG
>ERZ773267.956-NODE-956-length-17378-cov-2.928188_pt1 | contig 17378 bp, 12 predicted proteins | sample MGYA00511959_ERZ773267 | MGnify/ENA primary metagenome ERZ773267 (study PRJEB29015, sample SAMEA2738165) | human oral metagenome | biome: human oral; feature: human-associated habitat; material: saliva | place: China | collected 2240 ... | reverse complement strand
TTCAAAATTTACAGAAAAAATTTGCTGAAATATTATAAGAAAGTAAAGGTGAAATTATTGAAAGATACAGTTATTAAAATAGAAAATGTTACAAAAAAATTTAAATTATATTCTGATAGAGCGACTTCTTTGAAAGAAAGAGCAGTAAAAAAAATAAAACATACGTATAAAGAATTTTATGCTTTAAATGATGTATCATTTGAAGTTAAAAGAGGGAGTACTGTAGGATTAATTGGAAAAAATGGTAGTGGAAAAAGTACGTTGTTGAAAATGATTAATAGAACAATGTTTCCAGATAAAGGAAAAATTACAATTAATGGAAAAATAGCAAGTTTAATTGAATTAGGTGCCGGATTTCATCCTGAATTATCTGGAAGAGAAAATATTTATAATAATGCTACTATCTTTGGATTTACTAAAGAAGAAATTGACAAGAGGATTCCTGAAATCATTGCTTTTTCAGAATTAGAAGAATTTATTGACAATACACTTAGAACATATTCATCAGGAATGTATGCTAGATTGGCTTTTTCAGTTGCTATACATATTGATGCTGATATTTTATTGGTTGATGAAATTCTAGGAGTTGGAGATATAAATTTTCAGGCAAAATGTGCAAATAAAATTTATGAAATGAAAAATAATGGAACAACTATTATATTAGTAACTCATGATATGGGAACTATAGATAGACTTTGTGATTATGCTGTGTGGCTTGATCATGGAAAAATGATCGAAAAAGGCAGTCCAAAGAAAATACAAAATGCATATTTAAAGTATATGGCTGAGGAACAAGAAGAAAGACAAAAATCTGAAATAAAAGAAAAAATTAAAAATAATGAAGATAATTTAGAAATAGATGATTTAAAAAGTAAAGACAAAAGAAAAAAAATAACTCATTTAGGTGATCATTTTGGTAATGGAGATGTTATTTTTACCAGTTGCAAGTTATTAGATGAAAAAGATGTGGATCGACGTTCTTTCAACACAGGGCAAAATATAAAATTACAAGCAGAATATTTGTGTCAAGTTGATCCAAAAGATTTACAAGTAAACATTGGTTTTGAGATTAGTAATACACAAGGCATATATATATACGGAACAAATACTTCAAGAGAAGGTTATAAAAAAATAAAATTACAGAAAAAAGGAATAATAGAAATTGAATTAAAAAATTTAAAGTTATTACCAGGAGACTATGATATAGGAATTGCAATTGCAGATTTGGAAGAAAAGGCAAGTTATGATCATTATAGAAGTATCACACAATTTAAAGTATATAGTAATATACATGATGTAGGTCTAGTAAGATTAGATCATGAATTTATTGTAGATAATAAAGAAATTAAAGGGGATAATGCATAATGAATAAAGAAGAAATTACAAAAATACTCCAAGAAAAATATGAAAAAAATAATGATAAATATAAGTATAATTTTAATGAGAATGAATTTAATAATTTAAGTCTAAAATTATTTGAAAGTTCTAAACATTTCACAAGAACTTTTGATTATGATTTGGGAAATGTACCGGGAATAGGAAATAAGATAAAAAGATTTATAAAAAAAGTAATAAGAAAATCAACAAGATTTATGTTACAGCCATATGCAGAAAGAATGCATAGATTTCAAGAGTTAAATGGTGAAATAACAGGAACTTTAGTAGAATATGCTAAGTATAGTAACAATACATTAAAACATTTACGAGAAGAAATAAGTTCTATTGAGAAGAATTTAACTAATTTGGAAGATAATTTTCAAAATAAGTTAATTAATTTTGAAAGTACTTTATGGAATGTAATAAAAGAAAAAGAAAAAATTCAAGAAGAGTTTTTAAAATATGAAAGTTATTCTCAATGTGGTGAAGATAAAATCATTGAGTTTTTATTGTCTTATATGGGAGAGAAAAATATTGGAGTATCCTATTTAGATATTGGATGTAATGATTATAAAAACTTAAGCAATTCTTATGCACTATATAAAAAAGGGATAAGAGGTGTTTTGATAGATGCTAATCCGGTATATCTTGATGAAATAAAAATTTACAGACCAGAAGATATTGTTTTAAATTGTGGAATTGGAGCTAAAAATTCAGAAAAAATGAAATTTTATATACTTAATACACCAGGATTAGATTCTTTTGATTTAGAGTCTATAAAAGAAGCTCAACGTCAAACTCCTTGGATTGAAATTGTTGATGAGATTGAAGTGCCAGTTTATACATTAGATGAAATATATGAAAAATATTTTGCTAGTGTTCCTACAATTGTTTCGTTAGATGTTGAAGGTTTAGAGATGGATATATTGAAATCTACAAATTTTGAAAAATATAGACCATATATTTTTATTATAGAAACAATAGAATACCGTGAAAAAATATCGGTGACAAATAAAAGAAATGATATTATAGACTTTATGCAAAAAAATGATTACGTAGAATATGCCTTCACAGGGGTAAATTCTATATTTATAGATAAAAGAAAATAAACAGAAAGGAGCTTGTTATGAATATAGGAATTGATTTAAAGCCCTTTTTTTCTGGTTCAAAATACAGAGGAATAGGAATGTATTCTAGAGAACTTATTTCTGAAATTTTAAAAAATGGGAAAGATATGAAATATCACTTTCTAAATTTATACGGGGATTATCTTGGAGATCCCGTTATAAATCAACACAGCTTTTTGTATCAGTATTATACGGGGCCTAAAATTCTAGATGTAGGGGAAAAACAACTTTTTGATAATGATTTGACAGAAGAAATTATAGAAAAATCAGTAAAACATTTTTTAGAACAGAGTAAAATAGATATAATGCTATTTACTAGTCCAAATGAATATGGAAATTTTTATAAAGCAGAATGGTTTAAGAATGTGTACACTGTAGGGATTTTATATGACTTAATACCCATGATTTTTCCAGAACAATGTTTATTTGATCCAGTTTATAAAGCTAATTATGAAAAATCAATAGAATTTATAAAGAACTTAGATTTATTGTTAGCAATTTCTGAATCAGCTAAAAATGATGCTGTTAAACTTTTAGGAATTGATGAAAGTAAAATAGTAGTAATACATGCTGGAATTAATCAAGAATTTAGAAAATTAGAGAAAATAGAACATAAAAAAATTAAAGAAAAATATAATATATTAAAACCTTTTATTTTATTTGCTGGAGGAATTGATTTTAAAAAGAATATAGAGGGATTGATAGAAGCCTATTCTCTATTACCAATAAATATAAAAAACAGATATCAATTTGTGATAACTGGAAAAATGGCAGAGGAAACTAAAAATCATTTTATAAAAGTTTCAGAAAAATATAATGTTAAAGATGATATTGTTTATACAGGATATGTTTCGAATGAAGATTTGATACAGTTATACAATATAACAGAATTATTAGTGTTTCCTTCTCTTTATGAAGGATTCGGATTACCGGTACTTGAGGCAATGGCATGTGGAACAAGAGTTGTGACATCAAATAATTCAAGTTTAATTGAAATTGCTGAAAATTATGCAACTTTAGTTGATGCAAGTTCTCCTAAAAAAATAATGAAAGGAATTAAACATGTATTTGATAATCCAATTAAAACTTTAGAACTTGCTGAAAATTCAATTGAATATGCTAAAAGTTATACTTGGGAAAAAGTTGCATACAAAACATTAGATGCAATAGAAAAAAGAATTAGTAATAGAGATAATATTCAGGAAAAATATGAAAATTTAGTTGTTACAGAAAAATTATTAGATAATATTACTTTACTTTTTGCTAAGAACAAAATTCCATTTAATCAGTTTGAAATTGACAGAATAACTGAAAACTTAATACTTTTACAAAATAATGAAAATAGTAACATAATAGAAGGAAATACAAGAATTCTTTATGATATGACAGTTGTTCATGAATGGTTGAAAAATAATTATAGTACAGGTATTGGAAGAACATCTAAAAAATTATTTGATTCTCTGAAAAAAAGAAATATTGTATTACCTGTTGCAATAAGAAAAAATAAAAAAAATAAATTACAAGTTGAATTAATTTCTATGGAGGATTATTCTTTGACTGGTAAAATAGTAGAATTAAAAGAAAATGACATATTTTTTATGCCTGAATTTCAAATTAGAGGGATTCAAGTTCCTGAGAATCATCCTTATGCAAGTGAATTTAATAAAAAAGGTATAAAATCCTATGCAGTAATTCATGATATTTTACCATTGCAATTACCTGATTTTTTTGAGTCTAGTACAGTAAAAGGATTTAAAATTTACTTAGAAGAAGTTTTAAATAATTATTCTGGAATAATAACAGTTTCTGAGACTGTAGCAAAAGAAGTTATAGAATATAACCAAAAGAATCATTTAAAAAAAATAGATAATATTTTAAAAGTAGGTTATCTACATTGGGGATATGATACTTTTAAAGAAGAAAATAGAACAGAAGTTGGATATGAAGTATCAAATTTTATTAAAGATAACGAAAATGTATATTTAATGGTAGGTACAATTGAACCTAGAAAAGGATATAAATTAGTTTATGACACTTTTAAAAAAATGTGGAAAGAAGGATTTGAAGGTAAGCTGTGTATTATAGGACATATAGGTTGGAAAATGGAAGAATTTGTTGCGGAATTAAAAAATCCTAAAGAATTTAGCGATAAAATATTATTTATTGAAGGTGCTTCAGATTCTGAACTCGCATTTGCATATGAAAATTCAGATGCTCTAATACAAGCTTCTGCTGGAGAAGGTTTTGGTTTGCCATTAATTGAAGCTGGGTGTTATAATTTGCCTATAATTTGTTCAAATATACCAGTTTTCCATGAGGTTGCAGGAGAAAATGCTATTTTTTTTGATAGAAATGAAAAGGATTTACAAAATAAAATTCTATTTTTTGAAAAAAATAAAGAAACAAAAAAAATACCAGAATCAAAAAATATAAAGCCTTTAACCTGGGATGAAGTTTCAAATAAAGTATATTCTATGATTGTAAAAGATAAAAATTGGTATTCAGATATATAAAAAAATATTTAAATAGGAGTTTTTTAATGAATAATAAAAAAATTTTACTAGTGTATCCTCATAATTTTCTTCAAGGATTACATGGTACAAATATGAATATTTATCAATTAACAAAAGTATTTAAAGAGTTAAACTATAATATTGATTTATTTGCATATGAAGGATTTACTCCTGATTCAGATTTTTCTAATTTTGAAGATCAAAATAAAGAAAAATTAATTGATAAATTATATGTTTATGATTTTAGAAAAAGTAAAAAAATAAATAAAGTATCAATTATTAATAAAATAAAAAATAAAATAAAGTCTAAAACAGAAGTACATTTACAAGATTGGACTAATTGTGAGATTCAGGATTATTTTGATAAGATTACTAGCAATAATAGATACGATACTGTTATAGTAACTTATTCTTATTTAGCTAATTTAATTGTTAAAACTAAAAATAAAATAAACTATGAAAAAATTTATTATATGATAGATAGTATGTTTTTACAACAATATTCATGGGATAAAAAGATAAATAAGAATTTAACTTTGGGAAAATTAATGGATGAGGAATTAGAACGATTAAGTTATTTTGATAAATTTCTTTGTGTTTCAAATGATGAAAAAATTTTTTATGAGAAATTACTAGAGAAAAAAATGTATTTTATACCCCATTTTTCTGATAAGAAAAATTATAAGTTAAAACCTTTACATAAAAGAAAATGGGATGTATTTTTTATAGGTTTTGATAATCCTTTTAATGTAGAAGGATTAAATTGGTTCTTAGATGAGGTTTATCCTTATCTTAATAAAAATTTGAAAATTTTATTAGTTGGGACATCTACAAATAAAGTAAATAATTCATATTCTAACGTATATATAATCCAATATGCTCCTAATTTGGAAGAAATTTTTGAAAATGTAAAAATATCAATATGTCCTATGTTTAGAGGTACAGGAATAAAAATAAAAGTTGTTGAGTCAATGGAAAATGGACTTCCAGTTGTTTGTACTGAAAGAGGAGTAGATGGATTACCTGACAAGACAGAATGTGGATGCCTTGTTGCTGAAAATGCAAAAGAGTTTGCAGGATATGTAAATAAACTAATTGATGATGAAAATTTTTATAATGAAGTTTCTGAAAAAATTAAAAATTATTATAATAAAATGTTTGATAGAGAGAAATATATAAAATTAATAAAACAAGTTTTAGTATGATATTAAATTTTATACATTAATTTATAGAAAGTGGAGTGATATTTATAACAATGAAATCAACAATAAAATGGGAAAAAACAAAAGAGTATTTTTTAGTTTTATTTATTACAATGGTTTTAACATATATTATTTTAAGAATAGATTCAATAAAGTGGGATTTACCTATATCATATTATTGGGATGGTTTATTATGTAGTTTTGAAATAAAAACTATTTCTGATACAGGATGGTGGTTTAAAAATCCTTATTTAGGTGCACCCTTTGGAACATCATTTTATGATTACAAAGGATTTTATTTTGATAGTTTTTATTTAATAATAATAAAAATAATTTTGTTATTTACTAAAAATTGGGGAATAGCATTAAATATATTTTATATAAGTTTATATCCCATAACATCTTTAATTAGTTATTTTGTTATGAGAAAATTTAAAATAAATTTTCTTATTTCATTAATGGGATCTTTAGTGTTTACTTTTTTAGAATATAGATTTTTAAGAGGAGGATTTCATTTATATCTATCTGCATATTACTTAATTCCATTAGTAACTTTGTGTATTTATTATATTTATATAAATGATAATATTTTAGTTTTTAATAAAGATTATATAAAAAGCAGAAAAAATATAATGGCATTTATAGTATTTTTTTTATTGCCTATGACAGGAGTTTATTATACATTTTTTACTTGTCTTTTTTTAACAATAATTTTATTAATCAAAATAAAACAAATTGAAATTATAAAAAAAATATTCATAGCTTATGGATGTATAGTATTTTCTGTATTATTAGTATATTTACCAGGAATAGTATACAATTTTCAAAATGTTCAAAATTTTGAAAAACCATATAGAGCAGTTTTAGAATCAGAATATTATGGATTAAGAATTTCAAATCTTTTTATTTCAAAAAAAATAGAAATATTTTCAATTCCAAGAATAAAAGAATATTTTAACTATATAATGGAATCAGGTGAAAATTCAGAATATTTAGGTATTGTTGGTATTCTAGGTATATTATATTTGTTCTATTACTTGTTTAAAAAGAAAAAATCAAATAAAAAAATAGAATTATTGTCTTATTTAACTATTGGAGGAATTTTATTTTCTGTAAAATCAGGTTTTGGAGTATTGTTTTCAATATATGTTACAGGTTTAATTAGAGGTTATAATAGAATTTCAGTTTTTATAGCATATTTTTCAATATTAGCGATATGTATTAAAATAAATGAAATTGTAAGGGAAAGACATAAATTTAAATTATTTTATAATCTAGTAATAATTGCTATTTTTTCTATTTCTATTTGGGATCAAATACCAAAAGATGTTAGATATAATAATCAAGCTGTAACAGAATATAATTACAAAAGTTCAAGAGAAAAATATGAAAAAGTGTTTGATAGTGATAAGAAATTTGTATCTTATATAGAGAACCAACTGGGTGAAAATGGAATGGTCTTTCAATTACCTTATTTTAAATTTCCTGAATCGGATTATGTTGGAAGTATAAGTGACTACCAAATGATGAAAGGATATTTACATTCAAAAAAAATAAAATGGAGTTATGGAGGTTATAAAGGAAAAAATGAAGATTTATGGAATAGACAAATTTCTAACTTACCAATATCTGAAATTTTAGAGAAAATTTCGATTGTAGGTTTTAATGGAATATATATTAACAAGAATGGTTATAATAATGATGATTATAAAAAATTAGAGAAAGAAATAAAAAATATAACAGGTGTAAAACCATACTTTAGTGAAGATGGAACTCTTGTATTTTTTAATATTAAGGGATATGCTGATACTATAAAAAATAAATATTCCAAAAAACAATTATCTGAAAAAAAAGAAAAAATTCTAAGTGAATTTATAACGACTGATGGAATTTATGATACAGAATTTTTTGGTACAACAGAAAAAGTTAGACAGAATTGGGCAAAAAGTGAAATAATAATATATGTTATTAATAATACGGAAAATAATAAAATATTTAATTTTAATTCTAAAGTTTTTACACCATCATTAAATATGTCTAGTATGGAATTTAATGTAAATGGAAATAAACATATATATGTTATAAGTGAAAAAGGTACAGATATAGATTTTAGTATAAAATTAAAAAAAGGAAGAAATGTGATAAAAATAAAAACAAATGCTCCAAAATATTCTGCGCCTCTTGATGCAAGAGAATTGTATATACGATTTGAAAATTTAAAAATGGAAATAAAATAAATAATTATAGGGAGAAAAAATGAAAAAAGAACAATTAAAGTAAGAAATTTTAGAAAAAGTAAAAGAGTACTATGAAGTAGTTCACAAAGATAAAGAATTTGTAGAGGGAGAAAGTAAAATATCATTTGCTGGAAGAGTTTATGATGAAAAAGAATTAGTAAATTTAGTAGATTCATCATTAGATTTTTGGCTTACAGCAGGAAGATATGCGGATCAATTTGAAAAAGATTTTGCTAAGTATATGGAGCAAAAATATTCTATAATTGTAAATTCAGGATCTTCAGCTAATTTAGTAGCATTTTCTACATTAACTTCTGAGAAATTAGGAGATAAAAGATTGAAAATTGGTAAATTACCTTTTGGATATGATCATAAATATGTTTATAGTCATATTGGATATAATTTAAAAGTTACCGATATGCAAGCAGCAGTCGGGGTAGCTCAACTGAAAAAAATAGATTGTATTGTAGAAGCAAGAAAAAATAATTTTAAAAAATTATGGAAAGGTCTTGAAAAGTTCCAAGATTATTTAATTTTACCAGTAGCAACTGAAAATTCAGATTCATCTTGTTTTGGATTTCCAATTACAGTAAAAGAAAATGATAAATTTACAAAAAATGAAATTGTTGAATATATAGAAAATGCAAAAATTTTAACAATTATTTGCAGGAAATATGACAAAACAACCAGCTTTCTTAAATACAGAATGTAGAATAATTGGAGATTTAGCAAATACAGATTATATAATGAATAATACTTTTTTATAGGAGTTTATGCAAAAATTGGTGAAAAAGAAATGAATTATATTATTAAAACTTTTGAAAGATTTTTTGAAAAAATTAAATAAGTAATAGCTTAAAATTAAAATAGAAGTGTTTGATAAGTTATTTTATAATCATATAAATGTAAATTTATTAAACAAGTGTAAAATATATTTATTAGGAAAGGATAATTTAATTATGAAAGTAGTTATATTAGCTGGAGGACTAGGAACAAGATTAAGTGAAGCAACTCATGCAATTCCAAAACCAATGGTAGAAGTTGGTGGAAAGCCAATGTTATGGCATATCATGAAAATATATTCACATTATGGTTTTAATGAATTTGTAATTTGTTGTGGATATAAAGGAAACGTAATAAAAGAATATTTTTTGAATTATTTTTCTCATATGAGTGATATTACAATAAATTTGAAAAATAATGAAGTTGAGGTACATAGATCTAATAGTGAGGATTGGAAAGTTACATTAGTTGATACAGGAATGAGTACTTTGACAGGCGGAAGAATGAAAAGAATACAAGAATATATTGGAAATGAAACATTTTTGCTTACTTATGGAGATGGAGTGTCAGATGTAAATATAAAAGAACTTGTTGAGTTTCATAAAAAAAATGGTGGAAAATTGACAGTTACTGCATATCAGCCCAAAGGGAAATTTGGTTCGTTAAATATATCTGAAGATAACAGTGTTAATAGTTTTACAGAAAAACCTGCTGGAGATAATATGTGGATAAATGCTGGATATTTTGTGTGTGAACCAGAAGTATTTGACTATATTACTCATGGAGATGAAACTGTATTTGAAAAAGAACCATTGGAAAATTTAGCAAAAGATGGGAAAATGAGAGCATTCAAACATACAGGATTTTGGAAACCTATGGATATTCTGAGAGATAACAGAGAATTGAATTCAATGTGGGAAAATAATAAAGCTCCTTGGAAAGTATGGGAATAAGAAAGGAGAAGAGTGATGGAATACTTTAATAATGTTTATAAAAATAAAACAGTATTAGTTACAGGGCATACAGGTTTTAAAGGTTCTTGGTTGTCTATTTGGTTAAGAGAATTGGGAGCAAATGTAATTGGTTATGCACTTGATCCTTATACTGAAAAAGATAATTTTGTACTTACAAAATTGGAAAATAAAATAACGGATATTCGTGGTGATATTAGAGATAAAGAACATTTAGAAAGAGTTTTTGAGCAATATAAGCCAGATTTTGTTTTTCATCTTGCAGCACAACCTTTAGTTAGATTATCTTATGATCAACCAGTTGAAACTTATGAAGTGAATGTAATGGGAACAATTAATGTTATGGAGTGTATAAGAAAAACACCTGAAACTAAAGTAGGAATAATGATAACAACTGATAAGTGTTATGAAAATAAAGAACAAATTTGGGGATATAGAGAAAATGAAGCATTTGGAGGGTATGATCCATACTCTTCTTCTAAAGGTGCAGCAGAAATTGCAATAAATTCTTGGAGAAATTCATTTTTTAATCCTAAAGACTACGAAAAACATAAAAAAAGTATAGCTAGTGTAAGAGCAGGTAATGTTATAGGTGGTGGAGATTGGTCACTAGATAGAATAATTCCTGATTGTATAAGAGCTTTGGAAAAAGACGAAGCAATAAGCATAAGAAATCCAAAAGCTATAAGACCTTGGGAACATGTTTTAGAGCCTTTGAGTGGATATTTGTTGTTAGGGCAAAAAATGTATGAAGAACCATCTAAATATTGTGAAGGTTGGAATTTTGGTCCAAATCTTGATTCAATTGTTCCTGTTTGGGAAATTGGAGAGAAATTAATAAAATATTATGGTTCAGGGAGATTAGAAGATAAATCTAAAAAAGGTGAACTTCATGAAGCGAAACTATTAGTTTTGGATATTACAAAGGTACGATTTAATTTAGGGTGGAAACCTAGATGGGATATTGATAAGGCTATAGAGAAAACTGTGGAGTGGTATAAAGAGTATAGTAATGAAAATGTTTATGAGTTATGTGTGAAACAGATTGAAAAATTTATAAATAATTAAAAAAATAAAGATTAGAGGTTAGGTTATATGAAAAAAGTATCATTAGTAATACCATGTTATAATGAAGAAGGAAATGTGATTCCAATATGTAATGCTATAAAAAAAATATTTTCTAGAGAATTATCAGAATATGACTATGAATTGATATTTATAGATAATAAATCAAAAGACAATACTCGAAATCATCTTCGATTGTTATGTAAAGAAGATAAACGAGTGAAAGCAATTTTTAATATTACAAACTTCGGCCAAAATAATAGTCCTTTTTATGGATTGCTTCAAAGTACAGGAGATTGTGTAATACATATTTGTGCAGATTTTCAGGATCCAGTTGAAATGATACCAGTTATGGTTAGAGAATGGGAAAAAGGAAATAAAGTAATTAGTATGATTAAAAAAAGCAGTAAAGAAAATAAATTGATGTATTTTTTTAGAACAATATATTATAAACTGATTAAAACTATGAGCAAAGAAGAACAAATAGAACATTTTACTGGTTTTGGATTATATGATAGAAGTTTTATTGAAATATTAAGAAAAATAAATGAACCTATACCACTTTTGAGAGGAATAGTGGCAGAATATGCTCCAGATCATTTAGAAATTGAGTATGAACAACAACTTAGAAAATCTGGAAAAACATCTAACAATTTTTTTTCTTTATTTGATGTAGCGATGCTTAGTTTTACAAGTTATACTAAAAGTGGTCTTAGAATAGCGACTTTTTTTGGGTTTATAGTATCTTTGATAAGTTTTTTAATTTCTGTCATATATTTCATCTTAAAAATTTTATATTGGAATAAATTTAATATAGGAACTATCCCCATATTAGTTGGTGTATTTTTTTTAGGGGGACTTCAATTGTTTTTTATTGGATTACTTGGAGAATATATTATGAATATGAATATAAGAATTATGAATAGACCATTAGTAATTGAAGAAGAAAGAATAAACTTTAAAGAAAATAAGGAAAATAATTAGGAGAATTAAATGAGAGAAATAAAAATTCTTGATTGTACATTGAGAGACGGAGGATTAGGGATAGAAGATGCTAATAAAACAGGTATAAATATGAAAGTTTTTGATAAAACTATTGTAAATAAAATGATTTCGTATTTTAGTAATTCTAATTTAGATATTATAGAGCTTGGATCTATTGAAATAACAGATTCAGATGTAACAAGATATTGTATATATCCTTCAATTGAAGAAATTTCGAAAAAGATACCACACAAATATTCAAAAAATCAAATGTTTGTAGCTTTATTTAGAGGACCAGATACTTCTATTGAAGATATACCTGATTGGAATGAAACTTATTGTGAAGGGATTAGAGTTATTATTAGATACTCAGAATTACAAAAATCACTTAATTTTTGTAAAGCACTTTCTAAAAAAGGATATAAAGTTTTTGTACAGCCAATGTTAACATTAAGATATACAGAAGAAGAATTAGATTTAATTATAAAAGCAGCTAATGAAATGAAAGCATATGCATTATATTTTGTTGATAGTTATGGATATATGACAGAACGAGATGTAGCATATTTTTTAAAAAAATATGATGAGAAATTAGATTCAGAAATAAAGATTGGATTTCATAGTCATAATAATTTGAATTTAGCGTTTTCGAATGTAAGAGCTTTTATTAATTATGAAACAAATAGAGATATCATTGTTGATTCTTGTGTATTAGGTATGGGACAAGGTGCAGGAAATTTACAAACAGAGATTATTTCAGATTATTTAAATAAATATCATAATAAGAAATATGATTATAATATGATATTAGAAGTTTGTGAATTAATCGAAAAATTTTCTCCAAAACCTTTGTGGGGGTATACTATAACTACTTTATTACCTGCTATTCATAAAGTAGCTTACAAATATTCTATTAATTTAAGAGAACGATATGGATTATCTTATACAGAAATAAATTATTTATTGGAAAATATTTCAGAAGATTTAAGGCACAGATATACACAGGAAAATTTAGATAAATTATTGAATTTAATGAAGAAAGGTGAATAATAATGAAAGTTGCTGATTATTTGGTTGATTATTTGATAAAAGTAGGAGTTACAGATATCTTTGGGATACCTGGGGGGGTACTACTTGATTTTGTTTATGCTCTAAATGACAGAAAAGAAGAAATAAAAACTCATCTTTTATACCATGAACAAAATGCAGGGTTTGCTGCAATTGGGTATGCACAATCAACTCAAAAAATAGGAGTAGCATTTGGGACTAAAGGACCTGGAATTTTAAATTTAACAACTTCGATAGCTGAAGCTTATTACGATTCTGTCCCTTCTTTGTTTATAACAGCACATTCATTAAATGATACGACTGATAAAATGAGAACTATTGAAGATCAAGAAATGAACATACTTCCAATATTTTCTACAATTACAAAATATTGTACAAGAGTAGATGATGTTGATAACTTTGTCCTAGAAATAAATAAATGTATAAATATTGCAAATTCTGGAAGAAAAGGTCCCGTTGTAATTGATATTTCTTCAAAAATATGGAATTGTGATGTTATTAAAGGAAAAATTAAAGAAAAAAACATTGAAATAGATAAAAAAAATGAATATAAGGAAGCGATTGTTTCAATTGAAGAAAATCTTAAAATATCTAAAAAACCGTTAATTCTTATAGGAGATGGTGTAAGACAAGCAGGAATCGAAAAAGAAATTATAGAATTTTTAAAAAATAATAAAATTCCTGCTATTTATAGTAGGGGTTCTCAAGATATAATGGCTACATGTCCTGACATGGCTTTTGGTTATGTTGGAAGTCATGGAATTAGATATACAAATTTTATATTATCTGAAGCTGATTTATTAATATCTTTTGGAAATAGAATGTCCTTTCCAATAAATTCAAAAAGTTTCTTAGATATTTTTAATACTTGTAAATTAATTAGATGCGACATAGATGAAAGTGAATTTATACGAAAAATACCAAATAGTGAAAATTTTCAATGTGATATAAAAGATATTTTAAAAGAAATTGCGACTAAAAAAATAGAAAGGAAAAATGGAATTGAATGGTTAAAAAAATGCAATAAAATAAAAAAAATATTGTGGACAATTGATACTGAAACACCAGTAAAAGAAATATCACAAATGTTAGATATTTTCTATGGAAATACAGGAGCAATTGTTGGTGACGTTGGAAATAATGAATTTTGGTTATCAAGAGCTTACGAGTTGTCAAACAATAAAAATAAAATATTATTTTCAAGATCATTTGGAACTATGGGAAATTCAATTGGGAAGGCAATAGGTGCTTATTTTGGATTAAATAAAGGTATTGTTTGTTTTATAGGTGACCAAGGACTTCAAATGAACCCGCAAGAACTACAATTTATTTCTAAAAATAAATTACCAATACATATTGTAGTAATTAATAACAGTTCTTCAGGAATGATAAAATCAAGACAAATTAAAAAATATAATTCTAGATTTTTATTAACGACAAAAAAAACAGGTTATAGTGTAGTAGATTTAAAAAAACTTTCTGATACATATAATTTTCAATACATTCAGATTAATTCTACAGAAGATGTTTACAATAAGTTAGAAAATTTTGATTATGAAAAACCTTTATTTATTGATTTTGTTGTTGATGAATCTATTGATTTAGAAATATCTTTACCTATTGGAAATAGTTGTAGAAATATGGAACCTAAGTTAAGTAAAAGTATATTTAAAGAATTAGAAAAATTATAAAATTTGGAGGAAAATATGAATTTTTTTTCGGGTAAAACTATATTAGTAACAGGAGCAACGGGATTAATTGGTAGCAATCTGATAGATAATCTTATGAGAATTAAAGAAGTCAAAATAATTGCTTTAAGTTTAACAGAAGAAAAAATAAAAAAAAGTTTTAAAAAATATATTGGGAAAGAAAATTTTAAATATATTGCTCGTGATATTTCATTAGGTATTAATGATTTAACAGAAACTATTGATATTTGTTTTCATGCAGCTGGATCGACGGAAGGAAGTAAGGTTTCTAATTATCCAGTTGATATTATTATGCCCAATTTAATAGGTATTAAAAATTGTTGTGATTTTATGGTCTCTCAATATAAGAATAAAAAAGTTAAAGGAAGATTAGTATTATTTTCATCAGCTACAATTTATGCCAATAATACAAACAAAGATTTAGTTGTAAAAGAAAAAGACACTAATTATACAGAAGAATTAAATGGAAACAATGCATCTTATTCCCAATCTAAAAGAATGGTGGAAGTTATAGCACAGGCATATAAGAAACAATTTAATATAGATTTCGTTACTGCTAGATTTAGTTATGTTTATGGAAGTACAAAATCAATTCCTAATACTGCTTTTTTTGAATTTATAAAAAAATGTATTAAAAGAGAGGATATTTTAATAAATAAATCAAATACTCCCAAAAGAGATAATATTTATATTGATGATGCAATTGAAGCACTTCTTATTGTTTCTGAAAAAGGTGTGACAGGAGAAGCTTACAATATTTCGTCAAATCAAGAAAAAGGAAATTATTTAGCAATTGATGAAATAGCAAATATTATAGCAGAAATTTCGAATGAATATTATAGTAAAATTGAAAATTTTAGAAGCATTTCAGTCTTATTAAAAGAGAATATTTCAAAAAGAACTCCTGGACTTATATTAGATAATACAAAATTAAAAAGTTTAGGATGGAATTTGAAAACAGATTTTAGAGAAGGAATTAGAAAAATTCTAGAAAATATTGATACAAAAAATTAAAATAAAAAAGAATTGAGAAAAATGGATTTAATAAAAAAATATATAAAAAAGTACAATAGTTTTATAAAATTTGCTATAGTCGGATTTGGAAATTTATTTGTATCATTAGTAACATATTATGTTCTTGTATATTTTTCTATAAATTATCAAATTGCAAATATAGGCGGATTTTTAACAGGTAGCATTAATGGATATATTTGGAACAAATTATGGGTATTTAAAAGTTGCAAAAAAAATTTAAGTTCAATTATAAAATTTTATTTAACTTATTTAAGTACATGGATTTTAAGTGCGGTTTTACTGTATATGTGGATTGAAGTGATAAAAGTATCTGAAATAATAGCTCCAATTATAAATATTTTTATAACAACACCTATAAATTATTTTATGAATAAGTGTTGGGTTTTTAAAAAAGGATAAAAAAAAAGGAGGAAATAAATGGTATTAGAAAAAATAAATGAGCCACAAGATTTAAAAAAATTATCAAAAGAAGAACTAAAAATTTTGGCAGAAGAAATAAGAAAAGCGATGCTGAATCGATTAACCAAAAATCCTAAAAAAGGACATGTAGGTTCTAATTTTGGCGTCGTTGAATTGACCATAGCTCTTCATTATGTTTTTAATTCTCCTGTTGATAAAATAATATTTGATGTATCTCATCAATCTTATCCACACAAAATAATTACTGGAAGAAAAAATGGATTTATTTGTGATGATAAATTTAGTACAATAAGCGGGTATACTAATCAAGATGAAAGTAAACATGATTTCTTTAAAATAGGTCATAGTTCTACTTCAATAAGTCTTGCACTTGGAATGGCAAAAGCAAGAAATTTAAAAAAAAGCAAAGAAAATATAATAGCTTTTATTGGTGATGGAGCATTAAGTGGAGGGCTTGCTTTTGAAGGATTAAATAATGCTTCTGAACAGGGCACAAATTTAATAATAATTGTAAACGATAATGATCAATCAATAGCTGAAAATCATGGAGGATTATACAGAAATTTGAAGGCATTAAGAGAAAGTAATGGAAAAGTTCAAAATAATTATTTTAAATCTCTAGGATTAGATTATAAATATTTAGAAGATGGACATAATATTGATAAATTGATAGAATTGTTTGAAAATGTAAAAAATATTGACCATCCAATAGTTCTTCATATTAAAACTGTAAAAGGAAAAGGACTTTTTTATGCTGAAAAAGATAGAGAAACTTGGCATTATAATGGGAAATTTGATGTAGAAACTGGAAATTCAAAATCTTCTCTATCTGTTTCTAATTTAGAAAATTATTCAATAATTACTTACAATTATTTAATTGAAAAAAT
>ERZ773267.953-NODE-953-length-17416-cov-4.486954_pt1 | contig 17416 bp, 10 predicted proteins | sample MGYA00511959_ERZ773267 | MGnify/ENA primary metagenome ERZ773267 (study PRJEB29015, sample SAMEA2738165) | human oral metagenome | biome: human oral; feature: human-associated habitat; material: saliva | place: China | collected 2240 ... | reverse complement strand
CCGCCAGCTCCAATCTACTTTTTGTAGATTATATGGAGGAGTTCCCGAGTGGCCAAAGGGGACGGACTGTAAATCCGTTAGCTGCGCTTTCAGTGGTTCGAATCCACTCTCCTCCACCAATTTAATTTTTGTTAAGACCATAAAGTTTGAGATTATATGCGGGTGTAGCTCAGTGGTAGAGCCCCAGCCTTCCAAGCTGGTTGCGAGGGTTCGATTCCCTTCACCCGCTCCATTTTGCACCTATAGCTCAGCTGGATAGAGCAACGGACTTCTAATCCGTGTGCCAGAGGTTCGAATCCTCTTAGGTGCGCCAACCTTTGGGGTATAGCCAAGTCGGTAAGGCACTAGACTTTGACTCTAGCATTCCGCAGGTTCGAGTCCTGCTACCCCAGCCAATTTTATGATTCATTAGCTCAGCCGGTAGAGCACCTGACTTTTAATCAGGGTGTCCGGGGTTCGAATCCCCGATGGATCACCATTCATGGAGAGGTATCGAAGTGGTCATAACGAGGCGGTCTTGAAAACCGTTTGGGTTCACGCCCACGTGGGTTCGAATCCCACCCTCTCCGCCACAATGGAGAAATACTCAAGTGGCTGAAGAGGCTCCCCTGCTAAGGGAGTAGATCCTTTACGGGATGCGAGGGTTCAAATCCCTCTTTCTCCGCCAATAATTTGGGCCTTTAGCTCAGTTGGTTAGAGCGCCCGGCTCATAACCGGTAGGTCCCGGGTTCAAGTCCCTGAAGGCCCACCAAATTATCTGCAGATATTTCTTTTTTAGAAATATCTCTTATTTTATAGAGCTAAAATAAAGGATTGATAATGTAGGGGTATAGTTCAACGGTAGAATGTCGGTCTCCAAAACCGCTGATGAGGGTTCGATTCCTTCTACCCCTGCCATTTACATAATATTACAAAGTAAAAGAATTAATATGCCCAGATAGCTCAGTCGGTAGAGCAGAGGACTGAAAATCCTCGTGTCGGTGGTTCGATTCCGCCTCTGGGCACCATATGCGGGAGTGGCTCAGTGGTAGAGCATCGCCTTGCCAAGGCGAGGGTCGCGAGTTCGAATCTCGTCTTCCGCTCCATTTCAATTTGGCGACATAGCCAAGTGGTAAGGCAGAGGTCTGCAACACCTTCATCTCCAGTTCAAATCTGGATGTCGCCTCCAAGGTCTCTTATGAGACCTTTTTTGTTTATATAAAATTATTTTAAAATATAGAATAAATATAGAATAAATATAGGAGATAGATATGTTAGCTAGTGAATTATTATCATATATAAAGTTAAAAAAAATTTGTGGAAATATTGAAGATGTAAATATTGATTATATTTCACAAGATAATAGAAATATAAAAGAAAATACAGCTTTTATTTGCATTGAAGGAAACACAGTAGATGGTCATTCATTTGTTGAGAGTGCTAGGGCAAATGGGGCAAAACTATTTATTGCATCAAAGGATATTTCAGATAAATGTGGGGATATTCCTGTTGTTTATGTAAAAGATACATTAAAAGTTATGGGACTTTTAGCTAATATTCTATATAAATGTCCAAGTGAAAAATTATTTATGGTTGGCATAACAGGTACTAATGGTAAAACTACAACTAGTTATTTAATAAATCATATTTTTGAAACTTGTAATATGAAGACTGGTTTAATCGGAACAATACATCATAAAATTGGAAGTAGAGTAATTCCAACAAAGAATACAACTCCGATTTCAGTTGATTTACAAAGATTATTAAATGAAATGGTAACTGAAAAATGTGATTGTTGTGTTATGGAAGTTTCATCTCATGCTTTGGCATTAAGTAGAGTTTTAGGATGTGATTTTGATTGTGCTATTTTCACAAATTTATCTCATGAGCATTTAGAGTTGCATAAAACCATGGAAAATTATGCAAATACAAAGGAGCTTTTATTTACACAATTAGGTCATAATTTAAAAAATGGCAAGTTAAAAACAGCTATTTTAAATATTGATGAAGAATATGCAAAAATATATTCAGAACATATTCCAACTGAAATAATAACTTATGGAATAAAAGATAGTTCAGCTGATTTTTATGCAGATAATATCTCTTTCGATGATTGGAAAATGAGATTTGATTTACATGTTTTAGAAAAAGTATATAAAGTTGAAACTAATTTAGTTGGAGTATTTAATGTTTATAATGTATTAGCTGCAATATGTGCGGCATTTACAAAAGGTATATCAATTTCGGATTCAATTGAGGCTTTAAAAAGTTTTTCTGGTGTAAGTGGAAGAATGGAAATTGTTAATTCAGATAGAGATTATAAAATAATAATAGACTTTGCTCATACTCCAGATGGGCTTATAAATGTTCTTGAAACTTTAAATAAAGTTTCACATAATAGAATAATTACATTGATAGGTCATAGTGGTGGGAATAGAGATTCTAGTATGAGACCTGACCTTGGAAGAATTGCTTTAGAAAATTCTGACGAGGTCGTATTCACAGCTGATAATCCAAGACATGAAACGATTAGCAAGATTGTAAGTGAATTAGTATCTGAGTGTGACAAGAAAAATTATACTATCGTAGAGGACAGAAAAGAAGCGATTGAATATGCTTTTGAAATCGCAAGAGAAAATGATATTGTTTTACTTGCGGGAAAAGGTGCAGAGCCTTATCAAGTTATAGGGGATGAATATATTCCATATAGCGAAATTGAAACAGTTAAAGAGATTTTAAATAAATAGAAATAAATTTTAGTATATGATATAATTAAATTAGATTGTTTAGTATATTATAGATTAATTCTTTTAAGAATATTTAAGGAGAAGTTATGTGCGGATTTGTTGGATTTTACAGTAAAGATGTAAGAGATGAAAATGTAATAAAAGAGATGAATAATCAAATTATTCATCGTGGTCCAGATAGTGATGGTTATTATTTTGATAATGGAATAAATTTTGGTTTTAGAAGACTAAGTATAATTGATTTACATGAAGGATCTCAACCAATATTAAATGAGAATAATGATATTGCTATAATTTTTAATGGTGAAATATATAATTATCAAGAAATAAAAGATGATCTACTAGAAAAGGGATATAAATTTAAAACAAATACTGATACAGAAGTTATATTGCATGGATATGAAGAATATGGTGAAGAAGGTATTTTAGCAAAATTAAGAGGAATGTTTGCTTTTACTATTTGGGATAGTAAAAAACAAAGACTTTTTGGAGCAAGAGATCATTTTGGAATTAAACCATATTACTATTCATTAATTGATGGAGATTTTGTTTTTGGTTCAGAAATTAAATCATTTTTAAAATATCCAAAATTTAAAAAAGAAGTTAATGAAAAAGCACTTAAACATTATTTAGTGTTTCAATACAATCCTTTAGAAGAATCCTTTTTTAAAGGAGTTAAGAAGCTAAGACCGGGTCATTATTATATTTTTGAAAATGGTAAATTAGAAATAAAGAGCTATTATAATTTAACTCTTGATTATAAAGAAATGACTTTTGATGAGGCTGTTAGTAAGATAGAAAATGAAGTTGAAGAATCAGTAAAGTACCACAAAATTAGTGATGTTGAAGTAGGTTCTTTCTTATCAGGTGGTGTTGACTCAAGTTATGTTGTTGCAACAGCAATGCCTAATAAGACTTTTTCTGTAGGTTTTGACAACAAGGGATTCAATGAGACAGTATATGCAAAAGAGCTTTCAGATAGACTTGGTATTGAAAACTTTTCTAAGATAATTACTCCGGATGAATTTTTTGATGGAATAAATAAAGTACAATATTTTTCAGATGAACCACATGCGAATCTTTCTTCTGTAGCTTTGTATTTCTTATCAAAATTAGCCTCTGAACAAGTAAAGGTAGTTTTATCTGGAGAAGGTGCTGACGAATTGTTTGCTGGATATAATGAGTATGCAGAGGCTCTTCCTCAAAGAATTTACAAAAAATTACCATTCTGTTTAAGAAATAAATTATATAAAAAATTAAAAGATAAAAGACATTTTAGTGGCAAGACAATTGTAATGAAATATGGTCAAAAAGTTGAAGATAGATATATTGGCCCTGCTGAAATTATGTCTGATGAACAAGCTAATTTGATTTTAAAAGAAAAATATAGAAATTCTGAAACTTCAAGAGATTTAACTAAGAAATACTATGATGAAGTTAAAGATATGGATGACGTTTCAAAAAGATTATATCTTGATATGAAAATGTGGATAGTTGATGATATCTTACTTAAAGCAGATAAGATGACTATGGCAAATTCTATTGAGCTTAGAGTTCCACTTTTAGATAAAAAAATGTGGGAACTTGCAAGAACAATACCAGTAAGACATAAAGCTCATAACGAAATAACAAAATATGCTTTTAGAAAAGCAGCTTTAAACAAATTGCCAGATGATTGGGCAAAGAGAAGAAAATTAGGTTTTGTTGTTCCTTTTGTTTTATGGATTAAAGAAGAAAAATATTATAATATTGTTAAAGAAACTTTTAATAAAGATTTTGTTAGTGAATTTTTTGATGTTGAAAAAATTAACACAATTTTAGAAGATCACTATAATAATAAAAGAAATAATGGACGTAAGATTTATACTATTTACACATTCTTAAAATGGTATGAACAATATTTTAATTAAGAGGTAAAAAGATGAACAAAGCGGTTGTTTTAGGTTGTAATTACTATATAGGACTTAGTATAATTAGATGTCTAGGTCGTGAAGGAGTTCATGTTGTAGCTTGTGATTACGACTTTGAAAACTCTTATGGAGCAAAGTCAAAATATATATCTGAATTTTTAAAAATAGAGAATTTGAATAACTTTGGTGAAGAGGCTTTTCAAGGCTTAATAGAGTATGGAAAAAAACAAGATGAAAAACCTGTTTTACTTCCAACACATGATAAATATGTTGAATTTATAGATGAATATTATGATGAGTTAGAAAAATATTATTTGATTAGTCAAGCTAAAGGACTTAATACAAAATTATTAGATAAATGGACTCTACATGATATTGCAAAAGAAAACGGAGTAAAAATTCCAACTACTATAAGTGCAAATGATGAAAATTTAGTTGAAAGAGTAAATAATGAAGTGGGTTTTCCATGCATAATTAAACCTTTTGATACTGTAAAATTTACAAAAGTATTTAGAAATAAAGTTTTTATTTGTAAAAATGTTGAAGAAATGGAAGCTGGAATAAAGAAAGCAAAGGATAATGATATTGAAATTTTTGTTCAAGAAATTGTTCCGGGATTCGATGATTGTATGTTAACTTATGACTATTATATTGATAGAAATGGGAAAACTACTCATTATATGACAGCTCAAAAACAAAGACAGTGGCCAATTAATTTCGGAGCTTCAGTTTTTACAATTCAAAAATATAATCAACAATTAGTAGATATTTCAAAGCCATTCCTAGAAAATATCGGATATAGAGGTTTTGGAGAAATAGAATTTAAAAAACATGAAAAAACAGGAGAAATTTATTTAATAGAGATAAATGCAAGAACTACTAATTTCAATAACTTAATATATAAAGTTGGAATTAATATGCCATATATTGCGTATCTTGATGTAACTGGTCAATTAAAAGAAAGTGATTGTAAATATATTGATTACGATACAAACCTAGCTTTTATTTATGGTTTTGAAGATATGGTAGCAATTTGGCGTTATGCAAGAACTAAACAAGTTAGTATTTTAAAATCTTTAAAGATTTCATTTTCCAGAAAGTGGGCTCCTGCAATTTTTGCAATTAATGATTTAAAACCATGGTTTTTCTTTAATAAAATTCTATTAGGAAAAGTTTTTAGAAAGATATTTAGGAGGAAATAGTGTATAAATTAGGAGTTATTGGTGGTATGGGACCTTTAGCAACTGTTAAGTTTTACGATAAAGTTGTTTTAAATACAGATGCACATAATGACAATGAACATATTGATTTAGTTGTATTAAATCATTCAACTATGCCAGATAGAACAAGATGTATTATTGAGAAAAAGGACTTAGAGTTTTTAAATGTAATAAAAAAAGACTTAGAAATTCTTGATAATATTGGTGTAGATGTAGTTGCTATTCCTTGTAATACAAGTCATTATTTTTATGATGAATTTAGTAAATATACTAATTTAAAAATAATAAATATGATTGAAGAAACAATTCTTGAAATAAAGAGAAGAGGAGTAAAACAAGTTGCCGTTTTTGGAACTATTGGAACTCTTAATTCAAAAGTTTATGATAAATATGCACAAAAGTATGGAATAGAAGTTAAAGAATTATCCGCTGAAGATAAAAATTCTGTTATGGATATTATTTACAAAATTAAAGAAACAAATAACTTAGAAAATAAAGAATTTATTGAAATTCTTAATAAGTATTGTGACAAAGATACTATTGGAATAATTGCTTGTACAGAACTTAGTCTTTTAGATATTTGTAAAAGCATAAATACAATTGATGCTTTGGATGTTCTTGTAAATAAAAGTATTGAACTTAGCGGTGCGAAAATAAAATAATAATATAAAAAGGAGCTTAATGCTCCTTTTTTAAATATTTACTTAATTCAGTTTTTAATAAATTAGTATATTCTTTTGAACCTTGTCCATTTGGATGTGTAGCATCTTTATAGAAAAGTTCTTTTTTATCTTTAGCAAATGAGTACCAATCTATAACTTCTACATTTTCCATTTCATCAGAAAGTTCTTTTAAAGTTGTATTAACTTGTTCTTCCCAAGGGTCTGGTACAACACAGTTTATTAAAAATATTTTTCTATTTCCTAAAGATTCAAGATCTGCCTTGAATTTTTCTTTATTTATTTTGTAATTACTTCCTAAATGAATTACAACAATATCTTTTATATTGTTAGTTTCTTTTAAATGATCTAAAACTTTTGGTAAATCCCAAGCCTGACGACTAACTTTTGCATCTACTATTGCATTTTTAAATTCACTTTTAATTGCATCTGAAGCTGATAACATTATACTATCTCCAATAAAAGTAATTTCAGTTGTAGATAAATCAATATTGTTTTCAGGTTTTTTATTAGGTTCATTTTCAGAAATTTTTTTATTCAATTCTTCTTTACTTGGAATTTCTTGATTATTATTTACAATATTTTGAGCATTATTTTTTTGAATATTTTCAAGCTTTATTTTTAGTTCTTCAATATCATCAGTTTGTTGTGAAATTGATAGAATTGATGTTGCAAAAATAATAAAAACTGCTAAAATTCCAATTGCTGAAAATAGATTTCTATTTTTTATATCTTCACTACATTTTTTGTTTATATAGGTTAAATAACTATCTTTTCCTTCAAATAATCTATAACTAATTTCTGCAAAAATAATTGAAAATAAAAGTTCTAATATAACAAGGTATATAATTGAAATTTTACTCCATTTTAAATAATCACCTATAAATATTGTAATTGGATATTGCCATAGGTATAAACTATAACTTCTTTTTCCGATTTCTATAAATGGTGTAAAACAAAAGAATTTATTAATTATATTATCTTTTAAAAGTAATAAGATAAGTAAAATTCCTATTAAAATTGAGTAAAAATACATTCCAAATTTATATACTATATCTATCTTTGCATCCATAGTTACTGAAAGATATAAAATTCCTAAAAATAGTATAATGGAGATAATACTTACACATATACTTTTTGTTTTTGAAAGTTGAATTTCTTGCACTTTATTTCTTGGAAATAAAAAAGCAAAGAAGCATCCTATTAAAAAGCTAAAAGCTCTTGTGTCAATTCCATAGTATATTCTTGATACATCAGTATTTTGAGAATATAACATAAACATTGTAGTTGCTGACGCTAATGATAGTATCAATGTAATAACCGCAAGGCTTTTTCTTCTTAACTTAAATGTTCTATATAGTAGAGAAATTAAAATAGGCCATATTAAATAGAATTGTACCTCAAGTCCCAAAGACCAAAGATGTGTAAATGGATTTGGATTTCCATGCGCATCAAAATATGATAGTCCATGTAGTATTTGGTAAATATTATTTATTCCAAAGATTGAGCTAAATAAATTTCCAACATAGTCATTTAACATATCATTAAAGAATAATAGTACAAATAAACTTACTATACTAAGCATTGGTAGAAGTGGAGTATAAAGTTTTACAACTCTTTTTTTCCAAAACTTAATAATATCCAGATACATATGCTTATCCATTTCTCGTAAAAAGTTATCAGTTACTAAATAACCACTTAATACTAGAAAAATTACAACACCTAAGTATCCTCCAGGTACTATATGAGGAATAATATGATATAGCATAACAAGAATGACGGCTATTGCGCGAAGCCCATCAAAACTTTTTATATGAAATTTTTCTTTGTTTTTATCTTCTCTTTTTTTAAAAAAATCAGATTTTTTTATTTGTTTTAATTCACTTAGATTTATTTTATTTAAATTTAATTTAAAGCTTTTCATTTGTCTGTCCTTATAAAATTGTTCATTAGAGATTATAACAGAAAAAAAAATAAAAGCAATTACAAAAATGTTACAATTTAGGCGTTTGTAGGTATTTTTCTAACAGAAAAATTTGTCAAATTCCATTTTACAATTGAAATAATAACAATTTTTTAAGATAATAACCAATTAAATGTTTTTAAATGCTATTTTATATAAAATATCTCCACAAATGAACAAAAAAATTTTTTTAAAAATTTTAAAAAAAAAAATTTATTTTTTAAATTTTTGGGTATATAACAGATGTATTAATAAAAAATTAGGAGGGTTAAAAATGAAAGATTTTAAAAGTTTAAATGTTTATTTATCAGACATCGCAGTTATGACTACTAAGTTACATAACTTACACTGGAACGTAGAAGGAAGAAATTTCTATCAAACACATACCTTTACAGAAGGATTATACGACAAATTCTTTGAATGGTATGATGAAGTTGCTGAATCAATTAAAATGAGAGGTGGATTCCCATTTGCATCATTAAAAGATTATGTTGCTAATGCTACAATTGCTGAATTAGATTCTAAAAAAGTTATAGTTGACGAAGTAAACGAAATTGTTATGAATGACTTAGTTGCTATTAAAGAAGAAGCTACAAAGATTAGAGAAGAAGCTGATAATGATGGAGATTTCATAATTGTTTCAATGTTAGAAGACCATATTGGAGAATTAGAAAAAAATATTTGGTTCTTAAGAGCTTCTAAACCTTGTTGCAATAACTAAGAATAAATAAATTTGGGTTGAGTTTTTACTCAACCTTTTTTTGTGTAAATTTAGAAATTTACTATTTTAAGGTTGACTTTTTTTGCCAAATTTAATATAATTTATTCATTAGATATTTAGTGATGATAAGAAATAGTAAATTATTTTTGTATATGTAGAGAGAAGTTGTTTGGTGAAAAACTTTTATGCAGATAATTGAACCTATCTTTGAACTTGTATTAAAATTACAGGGTTGTGCCTTATAGCTTTCAAGTATAAATTAGAGTGGTACCACGGCTTTCGTCTCTTGGAGATGATTGCCGTTTTTTTTATATCATCACAATTACAAATTTGTTATTATGGAGGAATTATTTTATGAAAATGAAAAGATATTATATGCCTACACTTAGAGAAGATCCTCAAGAGGCAGAAATAATAAGTCATAAATTGCTTTTAAGAGCTGGAATGATTAGAAAGAGTGCTGCAGGAATATACTCTTATCTACCTCTTGGCTATAGAGCAATTAGAAAAGTTGAAAATATAGTAAGAGAAGAAATGGATAGAATGGGTGGTTATGAAATTTTAATGTCTGCACTTCAACCTAAAGAAATATGGGAAGAATCAGGAAGATGGCAAACTTTTGGTCCGGAAATGTTTAAAGTTTATGATAGAAATGAAAGAGAATTCTGTCTTGGACCAACTGCAGAAGAATATTTTACAACTTTGATTAGTGGAGAAATTAAAAGTTATAAACAATTACCTTTAAATATTTATCAAATTCAAACAAAATATCGTGATGAAAAAAGACCTCGTTTTGGAATCAATAGAGCAAGAGAGTTTTCAATGAAAGATGCTTATACTTTCGATGTAAGTCCTGAAATGATGATGGAATCTTATAAAGAAATGTGGAAGGCATATGAAAAAGTATTTAATAGATTAGGTCTTAATTATAAAATTGTTGCTGGTGATGCAGGAGCAATGGGTGGAAATAGCTCTCATGAATTTATTGCACTTTCAGAAGTTGGAGAAGGAGTTATCTGTTACTGTGACGAAAGTGGATATGCAGCAACAGACGAAAAAGCAGAAGTTATTTACAAAGTTGACGAAAGTGGAGAAGAAAAAGAACTTGAATTAGTTCATACTCCAAATTGTAAAACAATTGAAGAAGTAGCAGGATTTTTAAAACAAGAGACTTCAAAATGTGTTAAGGCAATTGATTTAGTAGTTTCAGGAGAACCAGTAATTGCTTTTATTCCAGGAGATAGAGAATTAAATCTAACTAAACTTTGTGCTTATCTTGGAGCACCAGAACATGAAGTTGAAATGATGGATGATGAAACAATTAAAAAAATTGGAACATTTGCAGGTTACACAGGACCTGTTGATTTAAAGGTAAGAAAAATTTTAGATAAGAGAGTAACTCTTATGAAAAATACAGTAGTAGGTGGAAATAAAGAAGATCATCACTACATTAATTGCAATTTTGGAAGAGATTTTGATGGAGAAATCGTGGAAGATTTACTTATGGTACAAGAAGGAGATGTTTGTCCAATAAGTGGTCATTCATTAAAATTTGCAAGAGGAATAGAAGTTGGAAATATCTTCCAATTAGGAACAAAATATTCAAAAGCATTAAATGCTACTTTCTTAGATGAAAATGGAGTTAGTCAATATTTTTGGATGGGAAGCCATGGAATAGGAATTACAAGGAGTATTACAGCAATTATAGAACAAAATAATGATGAAAAGGGAATTATTTGGCCTATTCAAGTTGCACCTTATCATGTAATTATTTCAGTTGTAAATATTAATGATGAAGATCAAATGGCTCTTGGTGAAAAAATTCACGATGAATTAGAATCACAAGGTGTTGAGGTAATGCTTGATGATAGAAAAGAGAGAATAGGAGTTAAATTTAATGATAGAGATTTAATTGGAATTCCTCTAAGAATTACAGTTGGTAAAAAAGCTAACGAAAATGTAATTGAATTTTCAACAAGAAGAGAAATGGAAAATGTTGAAATGTCATCTGAAGAAGCAATAAATAGAATTGTAGAAGAAGTTAGAAAGATAAAATAAGAGCCCCACCCTTCCACGATGCTTCGCATCGGGTGGGTTCCCGGGAACCTTGTTGTTTCACAATAAAAATCGACCTCTAAATTTTTTATCTAAAGGTCGATTATTTATTTTTTATTTAAAATCAAAAGCCATTAAATTTCTTTTTTTCTTTTTTTAAATCCAATAGCAGTGACTGCTCCTGATATTCCAACAAGAACTGAATATAGATCTATATTTGTTCCAACAGATGTTTTTGGTAGTTTTGGTCTTTCAGGATTTTCCGGATTAGTTGGTGTGTTTTTGCCAACATATTTTAGAGTAAATGTTATATCCTTACTTGTAGGATTAATTGCATCTGCTCCTTCTGGTAATTGTTCAGCTTCCCAGTTTAATTTAAAATTAATTACAGCACCAGTTCTAGTATCTTTTGCTTTTGCTTTAAGTTCTCCAGTCATTGTGCCTTTAACTGTATAATTTGTATTTTCTGAAGCTTTATTATTAAATTTAGCACCATTAACTACAACATTAAGTTTATCTTCCATTCCATTTACAGCATCTTTCAATTCTGCAAATGTATTAACATCTTTATTTACAGTCATTACTACTTCAATAGTTTTTCCATTTACATTTGAGCTAACTATCTTATACTTTCCATTATCATTTAAAAGAGATACTTGAGGATTACCGTCAAAATCCATTTCTTCTGGTAATGTTAATTTAGCTGTAAAAGTTGAACTATAATCTGAAATTGTAATAGTTGTAGGATCTACATTTGTTCTATTGAATCGTTCTTCAATTTCTTTCATTTGTTTCTTAACAGGTGAAACATCTAAAGAACCAGTAAATGCAACTTTTGCATTCTTTTCAACTTCAAACACTTTATCATGCTCTGTTTCATTTCCAACTAACATATCTCCTAATAGTTTTTGAGTTGCTTCAAATACATTTTCATTATCTTCAACATATTTAACAGTTAGTTTGATATCTCTAGTAGTAGGATCTGTTGAATCTTCTCCTCCAGCAAGTTGAACTCCATTCCAAGTGTAATCAAAATTAATTACTTTTCCCGAAAGAATATTTGTAGCTTTTGCATTAAACTTACCAGAAACAGTTCCATTAATTGTGTAATTTGTATTAGCTATAGCTTTATCTGTATCGAATTTAACTCCTTTTACATTAACCTTTAGCTCATTATCTACTCCCTCAACAGCTTCTTTTACTTCTTTAAAAGTTTGAATTTCATCCGCTATTGTAAGAGTTACAGTTATTGTCTTTCCTTCTACTTTTTGTTCTGAAATTTTGAATTTTCCATTTGCTCCTGCTAATTCAACAGTATAATCATCAGCAAACTTTAATTCTTCAGGTAATGTCATCTTAGCTGTAAAAGAAGTAGTAGCATTTTCTACTTTGATATTTGTTGCTACACCAGAGGCAGCATAAGTATTTTCTAAATCTTTTACTTGATTTTTAATTGGAGTTACATTTAATAAACCTGTCATAGTCAATGAATCATTTTTGTTAGCTTCATATACTTTATCATGTTGTGTATCTCCATTAACTAGTAAATCACCTTCTAGATTTCCAACTGCTGATATATTATCTTCTGTTGGAGCTAAGTATTTAACAGAAATCGCAATCGCATTTGGATTAGAATTGCTCTTTCCAGCATCTGTTTGAGTTCCATTCCAAGTTAAATTAAAATTAACAACACTTCCAGTTACGGTATGAGTTGCTTTTGCTTTTAAATTTCCTTGAACTCTACCAATTACTTCATAGTCAGTACCACTTTGAGCGCTATCACTAAATTTTGCAGTTTTAAATGTAACTTTAAGTTCATCATCTACTTTATTTATCGCTTCTTTTAATTTAGCGAAATTATTAATATTTTCTGTTCCAACTAGTTTGAACTTAACTATTGCAGTTTTTCCTTCAACTTTTGCTTCTTCAATTTCAAAAGATCCATTTGAGCCAGTAAGAGTAGCTTCTGATTTTGTAAAATCTAAACCTTCTGGCAATGTAAGATTTGCATAGAAATGAGTATCTAAGTTCTCTAATTTAATATCATTAGCATTAGCTCCTTGATGTGAAGCTTCAATAGCAGCCATTTGATCTTTTATAGTCTTAGCCTTAATAACACCTTCAAAATCTATTTCATCTGTTTTTTGTTTAACTATTGTATTATTACCAGTATCCCCAGCAATTAAAATATCAGCATCTATATTAACAGATTGTGTAAAATCAATATTTGTTGGTTTTACAAATACATCAGATTTTGAAAAATCAGTAGCTAAAGGTTTTGTGCTAGTATCAGTATTATAAACGACCTTAGTAAAAGCATATAAAAAACCACTAGCATGTGTTTCAAAATCACCTTTTGCAGTAATATTTTTAGTTTCTAAAGCTTTTGCTTCATCAAGACTTGTTGCCTTTACAGTATATGGAATACTTAAGCTAATTTTCTTATCTGAATTAGCTCCACCATCGTTAGTATATCCACTGTATATACCTGCCCAATTTACATCGTTCAGTGGTAATTTAAATGTTACAACTTGTCCATTTACAGTATAAGTAAATGCGGATTTGTTGAACATACTAGTTGTGTTATCTGTAGTTATATTTGCATTATCAATAGTCACACCTTCAGGGAATGTAACTTTATATTCTACATATGCAATTTTATTTTTACCGTCTTTACCATGTGGATAGTATCCACTGTCTGCTGCTTGTTTCATCTCATTTTCAATTCCTGCCATTACTTTTCCCATTGGAATTTCAGCAGTCCATTTTCCTTCATAAGTTCCATTATTACTAGCAGTTACCCCTGTTACAACTCCACTAGTTTTCGTATATTGTGCTACTTCTAAAGTAGTGGCCGCGTGAACAAATGAAGCACTAGGTATTATTACACCTAATGTTATTACGATTGCTGTAACAAACGAAAGAAGCTTCTTAATTTTGTTCTTCATTTTATAATCTCCTCCTTTTTAATATAAAATAAATATTTTTATTCATAGACATCTGTCAATGCTCATTATGTGAATTAAATAAATTATATCACAATACGATTTTAAGTTCAATAATTTAATTAATTAAAATTTAAAAAATGAAAAACACCCAAAAGATAGCATTTTTCTTTACAGGTATTTATATTTTATTATAAAATCCAAAAAAATTATTTATTTTTTCTATTTCTTCTAAAAGCAAATCCTGCTAAGATAGCTCCCAATGTTGGTACTACAACAGAAGTTGTTTCAACACCTGTCTTTGGTAATCCGCGTTTTGGTGCTGGATTTTCTCTCTTAGGTTCAGGTTTCTTAGGTTCAGGTTTCTTAGGTTCTTCTTTTGGAGTTTCTGGTTTGTTAGGCTCTTCAGCTGGCTTTTCTGGTTCATTCTTAACAATGTAGAAAATTACATTATTTCCTTGAGAATAACTAAAAGATGCACCATCAACTAAAGGTTGAACTTGATCATTTGTTGGATCAAAGAATAAATCATCGCCTACCTTAGTAAGAGTAATTTCAGATTTTATAATCTCTTTGCCTCCACCTTGTCCTTTATGTACTTTAGTTACTTTTTCAATAGCAGAATTTTGTAGAGTTAAATTTTCTGATACAAATTTATATCCTTCAGGTACTTTTGGTAATTTAGTACGAGCTGCTTTTGTAGCATCGCTAGGATCATTTGCATAAACTTGTTGAGCTATTACATTTCCTGTAGCTTTATCAACTAATTGAACTTTACCTAATGCTATATAATTAACTTCTTCTACAATATCTACATTCCCATTATCTGGGTCAATTTCTGCTTCTCCAACTTCTTTTCTATCTGCATATACACCTGGATTTACAGGAGTAGGTATTTTTGGAAGTACTGCTATATCATCTCCATCTCCCTCTGCTGCTCTAGTTCTAACTTCCGGAAGATTTCTTTCATTTTCATTAACATTTTCAGTTGTAACTTCTACATTTTCTTCAGCCATGTATACCTTACTGCTATTTAAACTTAAACTTAAAAGTACAGCAGCAAGAACAGAAGTAGTAGCTACTTTAAATCTCTTTTTTGAAGATTTTTTTCCCATTTTCATAATATGCTCCTTTTACACTATATTTTATTAATTGCCACGATAAAATTGTATCTTCACAATTAATGTTATCACGATAATTATACTCTTTAATTTAAAAGATGTCAACAATTACAAAAATGCTAATATTCTTATAAAACTCTAAATTTAAATGTTTCCAGACTTTTTAACATAAAAAAACATAATCAGTTTTTCAATCTAATTATGTTTTTTTTGATTTTTAATTTGACTATTTTTTTTAATATTTCTCCATTTAAGTTCAGTTCCAATAATTACTAATGGTGTTAATAAAAATAAATAACGATAAAATCCTCTATATTTAACTGTTGCAGCATATACTACTTCACCAGAAACCGCTTGAAGTTTACCTTCTTTAATAATTGTTCTAATTCTATCAACATTTAAATTGTCATTATCATATAATAATTCATCTAAAACTTTATTATCTATAATTTCAAATACCGTATTATTTACAAGCTGACTATTTCCTAAGTTGTCGAAATAATAATATTTACCATTTTTTGTCCAAATTGAACCATCAGAAATTTGACCTAAATCTTTTATTTTTTTCCAACCTTCTTTTTTATCAAATTTTGTGATTTCAGATATTTCTTTATATAAATACTTTGCTCTATGTCCATATAAATAGTTGATAAAAGTTTGATGTGAACTTAAAAAATACATATCTTCATCATCACAAAACACATTTTCAGTTAAAAATTTTATTTTACCTTTAAATTTATTATCCCCAATTCTTACTTGTTTATTCTTTCTTTGATTAAAGAAATACAAACCATCATTTGAAGCGAAAAACATATTGTAAATATGTGAGCTATTGTTTCCAATAGCTATATATGGAGCTGATTTTTCATCAAATCTTATATTATCTTTAAATACCTCTCCAGTTTTTCTATCATAAAGAAAATTACTTCCTTGACTACTTAAAACAACTTCCAATTCTCCACTATTTTTAATTGGTAAAAGCTCATTTTTGTAATAGACATTTTCTTTATCAGAAAAATATTCTCCAAGTTTAGAAATTTGTTTTATGGTATTTATATCTGCATTTTCAAGAGCTTTACCTTTATAATAAAGGATCTTTCCGTCAGTTGCAAAATATATTAAATTATTAATTTTTGTAATTTTCTTTTCAGTATTCAATTTATGATATGGATAAATATATGACTTAGGTTTATAATTTTTATTAAAAATATGAACTATATTTCCAAAAGCATCTGAAAAATATGAAATTTCTTTATTTCTCTCAGAAAGTGGAGAACAAAAATAAGTAGTTTTTCCATCAGTATAATATCCGTTGCCAATATTAGTTATTTCTTTCGGATTAAGGTCTTTAATTTTCACATTCCCAAAATAAACGTGATTTTTGTCCTTTCCTACAACAGAAGAGTCATAAGTATTCTCTGACTTAATTACACTAAAAGAATCTATATCTGCACCTTCTACAATATAATATCCTCCACTTGGAATAAGTGCATAAATCTTTCCATCATATTTATAAAAAATACTATTTTCAATTCGCTCACCACTTCTTTCGATATTGATGTAAGTATTATCCTTATCAAGAAGTTGACTAAATGCAAATATAGCAATTACAAAACTAGCTAAAATCAAACAAATACCCAAAATTTTTGAACGAATACTTTCATTTGTTTTTCTATTCAAAATATCATCCCCAAATTAAATTTATCATATATATTATATCATATCCTACGATTCTTTACTCCCTGTTTTTGCACAAAAAAAGGAGTTGTTATATAGGATAAAACATCTAATATATACAACTCCTTTAGGGAAACTAATATCTAATTTATTTTTCTAATGCTTGGTCAATATCAGCTATTAAATCACGAACATCTTCTATACCTACAGAAAGTCTGATTAGGTCTGGAGATACTCCAGCTGCTACTAACTCATCATCATTCATTTGTCTATGTGTAGTTGATGCAGGGTGTAATACACAAGTTCTTGTATCAGCTACGTGAGTAACAATTGCTGCTAATCTTAATGAGTCCATGAATTTAACTGCTTCTTCTCTACCACCTTTGATTCCAAATGAT
>ERZ773267.952-NODE-952-length-17452-cov-25.214232_pt1 | contig 17452 bp, 16 predicted proteins | sample MGYA00511959_ERZ773267 | MGnify/ENA primary metagenome ERZ773267 (study PRJEB29015, sample SAMEA2738165) | human oral metagenome | biome: human oral; feature: human-associated habitat; material: saliva | place: China | collected 2240 ... | reverse complement strand
GCAGTTTCTCTATGATTATCATTGTTGAAATTGTTAAGTTCATCCAACGTAAATTGGGTATGGACAAAAATGCTATTTAGCAACAAAAAGTCATCTACGGATGGCTTTTTTGCGTAAATACGACGTTGGTGGCGGTGTGGATTTGACCAAAAACCAGTTCATTTTCGTGGAGAAAGGCTGGGAAGTCTCGAAAAAATCCTAGCACCCCATGTCATTATATTACTTTTTTAACAATTCCATGACAAGGGGTTCCTATTCTTGCCTATCCATTAAAAATTGTATAAAATGAAGGAGCTTCATTATCCGATTAGGCAAATGCCTGAAAATGTGTTATAATAAAACGATATATGAAAAGAGGTATTTATGGACATTTCAGAAATTCGTCAAAAGATTGACGCAAATCGTGAAAAATTAGCTTCTTTCAGGGGGTCTCTTTGACTTAGAGGGCTTGGAAGAAGAAATTGCCATCTTAGAAAATAAGATGACAGAGCCTGACTTTTGGGATGATAATATTGCAGCTCAAAAGACATCCCAGGAGCTCAATGAACTCAAGCAAACCTATGAGAATTTCCATCAGATGACCGAGCTTTTTGATGAATCGGAAATCTTGCTTGATTTTCTGGCTGAGGATGACTCAGTTCAAGAAGAGTTGGAAGAAAAGTTAACCGAGCTTGAGAAGATGATGACTAGCTATGAGATGACTCTCTTGCTGTCGGAGCCTTATGATAATAACAACGCCATTCTCGAAATTCACCCAGGTTCTGGTGGAACAGAAGCTCAGGATTGGGGCGATATGCTGCTGCGGATGTACACGCGCTACGGCAATGCCAAGGGCTTCAAAGTAGAAGTCTTGGACTATCAGTCTGGCGATGAGGCTGGTATTAAGTCAGTGACTCTTTCCTTTGAAGGGGCGCATGCTTATGGTCTACTTAAGTCAGAAATGGGTGTTCACCGCTTGGTTCGAATTTCACCATTTGACTCGGCTAAACGTCGTCATACTTCCTTTACTTCAGTAGAGGTCATGCCAGAGTTGGACGATACGATTGAAGTAGAAGTCCGTGATGATGACATTAAGATGGATACTTTCCGTTCAGGTGGAGCCGGCGGACAGAACGTCAATAAGGTATCAACTGGTGTGCGATTGACCCATATTCCGACAGGAATTGTCGTACAGTCTACTGTTGACCGGACCCAGTATGGCAACCGTGACCGAGCTATGAAAATGCTGCAGGCTAAGCTCTATCAGTTGGAGCAAGAGAAAAAAGCAGCAGAAGTCGACTCGCTCAAGGGAGATAAAAAAGAGATTTCTTGGGGCAGTCAGATTCGTTCTTATGTCTTTACTCCTTATACAATGGTCAAAGATCATCGAACTAGCTATGAAGTAGCTCAGGTGGATAAGGTCATGGACGGAGACTTAGATGGCTTTATTGATGCCTATTTAAAATGGAGACTCAACTAAAAACAGAGTGAAATCGCTAGATAAAAACTCTGATGAAAGGAATTGTACTAATTCATGTCAATGATTGAAATGAAAGACGTTGTTAAAAAGTATGACAACGGGACAACTGCTCTACGTGGTGTATCTATACGTATCGAACCAGGTGAATTTGCCTATATTGTAGGTCCATCAGGAGCAGGTAAATCAACCTTTATTAGACTCCTCTATCGTGAAATTAAAATCGATAAAGGGAGCCTTGCTGTAGCAGGTTTTAACTTGGGAAAAATCAAGAAACGGGATATTCCAATGCTGCGCCGTAGAGTTGGTGTGGTTTTCCAAGACTATAAACTACTTCCTAAGAAGACCGTTTATGAGAATATTGCCTACGCTATGGAAGTTATTGGTGAGCGTCGTGGAAATATCAAGAAACGCGTTATGGAAGTTTTGGATCTGGTTGGCCTTAAGCACAAGGTTCGTTCCTTCCCGAATGAGTTATCAGGGGGAGAACAGCAGCGGATTGCGATTGCGCGTGCCATTGTCAACAATCCTCAGGTCTTGATTGCTGACGAGCCGACTGGTAACTTGGACCCAGATAATTCATGGGAAATCATGAATTTGCTGGAGCGCATTAACCTGCAAGGAACTACAGTCCTGATGGCGACTCACAATAGTCAGATTGTAAATACCCTACGTCACCGCGTCATTGCTATTGAAAATGGCCGTGTGGTACGTGATGAAGCGGAAGGAGTATACGGATACGATGATTAGAAGATTTTTTCGTCATTTGATTGAGTCGCTTAAGAGTCTTATGCGGAATGGTTGGATGACTGTAGCGGCTGTCAGCTCGGTTATGATTACCTTGAGCTTAGTAGCTGTTTTTGCTTCAGTAATTTTAAATACAGCCAAGTTGGCAAATGATGTTTCCAATAATGTCCGCGTTATGGTATACATGCGTAAGGATGTTTTCGATAATAGCGAAACGATTGTAAAAGAAGGCAAAACAGTTCAGAATGAAGACTATCACAAGGTCTATGATGCTCTGACTTCTATGAAAAATGTAGAGAAGGTTACTTTTTCTAGTAACAAAGAGCAGTATAATAAGCTGACAGAGACCATGGGTAGTGAGTGGGATGTTTTTGATGAAGAAAATAATCCTCTCTACGATGCTTATATTGTTGAGACCAAGGCACCTAAGTATGTAGAATCTGTTACAAAAGATGCTCGTAAAATTGAAGGTGTATCAGAGGTTCAAAATGGGGGTACCAATACCAAAAATCTCTTTGCGTTTTCTAATTTCATCCAAACGTGGGGATTGATTGGGACAGCGCTTCTGATTTTCATTGCTATCCTTCTCATTTCCAATACTATTCGGATTACCATTATTTCCCGAAGTCGTGAGATTCAAATTATGCGCTTGGTTGGTGCCAAGAATAGCTATATCCGCGGACCATTCCTGTTTGAAGGAGCATGGATAGGCTTGTTAGGAGCAACAGTTCCGTCAATTGTAGTGTATTTGGCATATGGTATAGCCTACCAGACTATGAATAAGAGCTTGGTAGGTCAAGGACTTTCTATGATTGATCCGAAAGTCTTTAGTCCGATTATGATAGCAGCACTCTTTGTGTTGGGAATTCTTATCGGATCATTGGGATCTATCATCTCCATGAGACGCTTCTTGAAGATTTAATAAAAAAACAGCCTACAAAGGCTGTTCGGATTGAAGAGGTTGGGACAAAAGTCCTAGCCTCTTCAATTGTTTTTGGATTGTCGAGCAAGACGCAGTGGTTGAGTGGGCTCTACTACGCTGATTTCATCAGCTTTTACAGCCCTACTCAACTGTGCGGAGGTAGGACGACGAAATCGAATTCTAACGAATTACCGATTTCTGTCCCTCTCTCTTTTTATTGCATTAAAAATATAAATTATTGTTATTGCTTTGTTTTTGAGAGACCAAGGCTGATTATGATGAGGGTAAAAAAGAATGCAGACAAGAGGCCTTTTGTGGTACTGTTTAGAAAAGGCTTGTCAAAAACATAAAAAATATAAGCAGAAAAACCTAATCCAAGGAGAGTTATCATAGCTGAAATAGCCAGCAGAATTAACAAAATTTTTCTTTTATCCATGATGAAGACCATCCTTTCTTTTCTATGAACCAAGTATATCATATTAAGCAAAAAGCGACAAGACATGGAAGTCAGGTGGCTGAATAATTTTCTGCCCTTTTTCTAGAGCCTTCTCTTTCCATTCTTATATAGAAATAGTCATTTAGCAGCTAATTAAAAATGAGGCGGTCTTGTTATCTGCCTCATTATTAGTTTATTGGAAAAATGGATTGAAATTCTTTTCGTGGCCAATCGTTGTGTCATTTCCATGGCCGGGATAGACACGATAGTCTTTGGGCAAGACAAGTAATTCTTCACGAATACCAGTAAGGAGCTGGTCCATGCTACCAGTCGGCAGATCTGTACGGCCGATGGTTTCACGGAAGAGAGCATCACCAGTCAGAACGACCTGATCTTCTGGGAAAATAATGGAAACTCCTCCGATAGAATGACCAGGTGTCTGCACAGCATAGAAATGAAAGTCGTCCAGTTGGTAGTCCTCGTGATAGTTGAAAAAATGTTCAGCAGGTCTGAGAATGACGTCTTCCAAATCTGAATGGCGGTCAAGACCGGATAGATTGTCTGTCGGTGTATAAAGCCAGCTTGCTTCGCTCTCCGCTACATAGACAGGTGGATTGGCAAAGTTATCTCGGACCTTATCCAGACTCATAATATGATCGTAATGCGTGTGAGTCAGCAAAATAGCTGTGATGGGCTTAGCAATTTCTTCTAATTTTCGTTGGATCTTCCGCCAGTCGCTGCCGGGGTCAACTACGATGACATGATGGTCATTTTCAAGGATATAAGTATTTTCAAAAGCGATGAGATTGACAATTTTGTGAACTTTCATTGGGCTTCCTTTGCGTATGTTTTCTCAATAAAGAGTGTAACAAAAAAGCAGAAATTTTGCACAAAATTTATTTTGAGGCTCAGCTTATTTTCAGATGTTTCAGGCTAGCATTTGTGATATAATCATAGCAGTATGACACAATCGAACTATAAATATGCTGTTATCGACTTGGAGGCTACAAGTGCGAACAGCAATGCAAAAATTATTCAAATCGGCATTGTCATCATTGAAAACGGGGTGATTTGCCAAACGTATGAAACAGATGTGAATCCGCACGAGGCTCTGGATGAGCACATTAAACAGCTGACAGGCTTGGATGATCAGCGCTTGCGCCAAGCTCCTGATTTCTCACAGGTTGCTCGTGTGGTTTATGAGCTGATTGAGGATGCGATTTTTGTCGCCCATAATGTCAAGTTTGATGCCAATCTATTGGCAGAAGCTCTCTTTTGGGAAGGCTTTGACCTGCTGACTCCGAGAGTGGATACGGTGGAACTGGCTCAGGTTTTCTATCCGACTTTTGATAAATATGCCTTAGGAAATCTGTGCGAGCTTCTGGAAATTCCTCTGGAAAATGCTCACACCGCTTTGGCAGATGCTCAGGCGACAGCTCAGCTATTTCTAAAAATCCAGAAAAAGATGACTGGACTGCCAAAAGCTTTGTTAGAAAAAGTGCTGGAATTTTCCGATAGTCTCATCTATGAGTCGCGGCTAGCTATAGAAGAGATTTTTCAGTCGATGCCAGACTATTCTGGACAGGTTTTGCAGGAGACGCACGGTATCTTTTTGAAAAAGCCGAGCATCCTGCCGCCTGAAAAGAAACTTTCGCAGGACTTTCTGACCAACCTTTATCTGCTGGGGCTGGACGAGCGTCCTGACCAGCTGACATTTGCGCAGTATGTGACTGAGGCGCTTAGTCAGACGGCACCTAGTTTTTTGGAGGCCCAGACAGGACTTGGCAAGACCTTTGGCTATTTATTGCCCATTTTGGCTCATGGTCGGGAAAGAGTCTTGGTGACCGTTCCGACGAAGATTTTACAGGACCAGCTGATGCAAAAGGAAGGCCGACTCTTGGAGGAAGTCTTTCACATCTCGTTCCATAATCTCAAAAGTCCCGAAAATTATCTGAAATTAGATTATTTTTATCAAAGTCTCTCGGTCTTGGATGATAATCGACTTGTTAATCGTTGTAAAATGCAGCTTTTGGTTTGGCTGACAGAGACGGGGACGGGTGATTTAAATGAAATCGGTCAGGCTTATCGTTTCGAGTCTTACTTTAGCCAGATACGCCATGATGGGAAATTAAGTAAGCATTCGCTCTTTTATGAAGAGGATTTTTGGCGACTGGGGCAGGTCAAGGCAGCTAGCAGTCGTGTCGTGATTACCAATCATGCTTATCTTTTGACGCGCCTTGAAGATGACCAGTCTTTGCTGGACAATCGGATGTTGGTAGTGGACGAGGCTCAGAAAATGTTTTTTGCCTTGGAAAGTTTTTCGCAGGCCAGTATCAATTTGACCAAGCAATTGCAAACTATCAGTCAGGCTCTGCAGACAGAAAAACAGATTTTACAAGAACGCCTTTTGCAAAGCATCCAATTTGAATTGGCGGATGCTGCTGAAAAGCATCGGGGCAAGACCAGTGAATTGGACTCACAGAAGATAGCCAAGTTACGTCAGGATGTGTCTGAGCTGGATGAGAGCTTGCTGCCAGAGCTCAGGGAATTGTTTTCAACCAAGTACCAATACTACTGGCTAACGGAAGAACAATTTGCAGATCATCGGGTGACAAGGCTTCATGCTGGGCGCTCAGAGCTTATGAGATTTAAGGATTTCCTGCCTGAGACAGTTAAGGTGATCTTGGTTTCCTCTACTTTGGAGATTAGTTCCAAGGTGAATTTGCCTCAGTTACTAGGTTTTGAGGATTATCATTTTTATAAACTTCCTCAGCAAAAGAAGCCCCTGCAGAAACTTTTCTTAAATCTGGATTTTCCAGATGTAGTGGAATTATCAACGCAGGAATATGCTGAGAGGATTGTTTCAAGCTTGGAGAGTTTAGCTCCACTGAATTTGCCAATGGTGGTTCTCTTTACCTCAAAGGATTTATTGCTGGCTACTTCAGACCAGCTGAGCTTGCCGCATTTGGCCCAGTATAAGAACGGCGAGCCAGCCAATATCAAGCGTCGTTTTGACAAGGGAGAGGCCTCTATCTTGCTGGGAGCAGGAAGTTTCTGGGAAGGAGCGGATTTTGCTCAGCAAGAGCAAATTATTCAGATCATCACGCGGATTCCTTTTGATAATCCCAAAGATTTCTTTGTGCAGAAAATCAATCATCATCTGAAGGCAGAAGGCAAAAACCCTTTTTACGATTATCAGTTGCCGTCAGCTATTTTACGATTGAAGCAGGCCATGGGGCGAACCCGTCGCAATGAATACCAGAAGTCGGCTGTCATTCTTTTGGACAAGCGTATTTCAACCAAGCGCTACGGTCGGCAAATCCAGCAAAATCTAAAGCAGTTGGCATCTTTAGAAATGCTTTCTCAGGGGGATATTTTAAAGGAATTAAGAGAATTTTTCGACTAAAACTGCTTGAAAACAGTCAATTTTATCTGGCTGTTTTTCTAAATGATTGCAAATTTTCTCGGCTACTGATGCCAAAAATCTGCTATAATGAAAAGACTAGGAAGAAGGTTATGACGTGAAAAAGAATCTATCAGGAATTGCTCTATCGTTTGCGATAGCAGCTAGTTCCATTTGTTTAGGGACTTGGTTTCCGCTGATTGGATCCAGTGTGTTTGCCATTGTCTTAGGAATTTTGCTTAGTAATTTATGGAAATTGCCAGACTCCTTTCAGTCGGGCTTGACCTATTCAGGAAAGAAACTACTTCAATATTCTATTATTTTTTTAGGCTTTTCCATGTCAATCGGCAAGGTCTCTGCAACGGGTTTGTCTTCTTTGAAGATTAGTATTTTGACTATTTTGATTGCTTTCTTGGCGGCCTATGCAGCTGGGAAGTTCTTCAAGATGAGACGTGTTTTAACCATTTTGATTGGCTTTGGAACGGCAATCTGTGGTGGTTCAGCTATTGCAGCAGCTTCGCCCATTTTAGAAGCAGAAGAAGAGGACATCGCTTTGTCTATTTCAACGATTTTCTTTTTCAATATTTTAGCTGTGTTTATCTTTCCTTTTCTGGGGCATCTCCTGCAAATGTCTGATGCCTATTTTGGGACTTGGGCAGGGACTGCCATCAATGATACTTCGTCAGTCGTCGCAGCAGGTTATACTTACAGTCAAGCGGCGGGCGATTTGGCAACTATTGTCAAACTAAGCCGAGCCTTGATGATTGTACCCGCCTGTCTTATCTTTGCAGCTTATCGATATGTCCGAGATAAGCGATCAGCGCAAAAAGTAGATCTAAAGAAGATTTTTCCCTGGTTTATTTTGTGGTTTGTTTTAGCTTCTGTGGTGAGCAGTTTGGGAATTTTCCCGTCAAATCTAGTTCCTTATACGAAACTTTTATCCCAATGGCTGATGGCCATGGCTTTGGCTGGAATCGGAGCCAAGGTCTCTTTCAAACAGTTCAAGGAAGCTGGAGCTTGGCCTTTATTAACCGGAGCTTTTGCTTGGTTCTGTGTCGCAATCTCTAGCTTGATTATCCAATATTTTTTGTAAGAAAGGAGAATTATGCCTTTACAGCAAAGAACCTTTGAGTCGCGGATTGATTACAGCCTGCTTTTACCAGTCTTGCTCTTGTTATCAATCGGAGTTACGGCTATTTATATAGCGGTTAGTCACGATTATCCAAATAATGCTTTGCAGATAGTTGGTCAGCAAGTAGTTTGGATTTTATTAGGCTTTCTGATTAGCTTTATCGTTATGTTTTTTAACACTAAGTTTCTTTGGAAAATGACGCCTTTTCTGTATGTTTTAGGCTTAGGACTTATGGTTCTTCCGCTTGTATTTTATAGTGAGAGCTTAGTGGCTTCTACAGGGGCGAAAAACTGGGTAGCTATTCATGGCGTCACTCTCTTTCAGCCATCTGAATTTATGAAAATTTCATATATTTTGATGCTGTCGCGAGTTGTAGTGAAGTTTCTGCAGCAAAATAAGAACTATGAGCGAACCATTGCTTTAGATCTCTTTTTGATTGTAAAATTAGCATTATACACCTTGCCAGTCTTGTTTCTTTTGGCCTTGCAGAGTGATTTAGGAACAGCCCTAGTATTTGCTGCGATTTACTGCGGCATTGTTCTCTTATCTGGTGTTTCGTGGAAGATTATTCTACCGGTTTTCTTGACAGTATCCCTTCTTTTTACTGTCTTTATGTTGATCTTTATTTCAAATGGTGGCCGTGCTTTTCTCCATGGTTTAGGGATGCCGACGTACCAGATCAATCGAATCTCAGCCTGGCTCCATCCTTTTGAATATGCTCAGACAGTAACCTATCAGCAGGCACAGGGACAGATTGCTATTGGAAGTGGTGGTTTGTTAGGTCAAGGATTTAATGTCTCAAATCTGCTGGTACCTGTCCGTGAAAGTGATATGATTTTCACTGTAATTGCAGAGGATTTTGGTTTTCTTGGTTCGAGTTTGGTGATTGTTATTTATCTGTTCTTGATTCATCGTATGCTTCAGATTACTATCAAGTCCAACAATCAGTTCTATACCTATATCTCGACCGGTCTCATTATGATGCTGCTCTTTCATATTTTTGAAAATATTGGTGCTGTGACTGGGATTTTGCCTTTGACAGGGATTCCACTCCCCTTCATTTCCCAAGGGGGGTCCTCCATCGTCAGCAATCTCATCGGAATCGGACTCCTACTGTCTGTCTCTTATCAAAATAGCCTAGAAGAGGAGAAGCATGCGGTGACTCCGCTTGTTCGTAAAAAAGTTGTACTTAGAAAAATAAAATAAGAAATGGATACCTCGTATCCTAGAAAGGTGTTTTACATGAAAAAAGTAGCTCTTATGTTAGCCAATGGCTTTGAAGAAATAGAAGCTCTCACCGTTGTCGATGTCTTGCGTCGTGCAGGCTTTATTTGTGATATGATTGGCTTTGAGGAGGCTGTGACCGGCTCTCACCAGATTACTGTCAAAGCCGATCAAGTCTGGAATAGGGATTTATCTGCTTATGATATGGTCGTTCTTCCGGGCGGTATGCCAGGATCAACAAATCTGCGTGATGACGACCGCCTGATGGAAGTTTTGCAGGAATTTCAAGCAGAAGGTAAATTTGTCGCAGCGATCTGTGCGGCTCCTATTGCCCTTGACCGCGCAGGGCTCCTGAATGGCAAGAACTTCACTTGCTACGATGGGGTGGAAGGCAACATTGAGAACGGTAGTTATCAGAAGCAGACCGTTGTCGTAGATGGAAAGCTGATCACCAGCCGTGGCCCATCCACAGCTTTGCCTTTTGCCTATGAGTTGGTTCATCAGCTCGGAGGAGATGCGGATCAGTTAGCAAGTTCTATGCTTTTTAAAGATGTTTTTGAGAGATAAAAAATTCACTCGATTTTCGGGTGAATTTTTTCTGTCTAAGTTGGATGAAAAATCTATGAAAATATGCTATTTCATCATAAATAAAAGCCCCTTTTTTTCAAAAAATATGGTATAATAAAGGGTATGAATTATCAAGATTACATCTGGGATTTGGGTGGGACTCTCTTGGATAATTATGAGACTTCAACCGCAGCTTTTGTCCATACCTTGCAGGACTTTGGTCTGACTGCGAGTCATGATGAAGTTTATAAGGCTCTCAAGGTTTCGACAGAGTATGCAGTCCGCCAGTTTGCCCCTAGAAACAAGGAATTTTTAAAGGCTTATAAGGCGAACGAGGCCAAGGAATTAGAGCATCCGATTTTATTTGACGGTGCATCCGAATTATTGGCGCAAATTATCCAGCAAGGTGGCAGAAACTTTCTGATTTCTCACCGAGATGATCAGGTGTTAGAGATTTTGCAGAAGCCGCAGATTGATCCTTATTTTACAGAAGTAGTGACGGCTACTAATGGTTTTAAACGTAAGCCAGATCCTGAGTCTATGCTGTATTTAAAAGACAAGTACCAGATTGAGTCTGGGCTGGTTATCGGAGATCGGCCGATTGATATCGAAGCTGGTCAGGCGGCAGGCTTTAGCTGCTATCTCTTTGATAACATGAAAAATCTTGAAGAATTTGTAGATATTGAACTAGAAAAGGAATAACATGACAGAAGAAAAGCAACAAGACATACAAGCGCAAGAATATGACGCCAGTCAGATTCAGGTCTTGGAGGGCTTAGAAGCCGTTCGGATGCGCCCTGGTATGTATATCGGTTCAACCTCTAAGGAAGGTCTGCACCACTTAGTATGGGAAATTGTTGACAATTCGATTGATGAAGCCTTGGCTGGCTTTGCCACTCACATTCAAGTCTTTATCGAAAAAGATAATTCGATTACAGTTGTTGATGATGGTCGAGGCATTCCGGTTGATATTCAGGAGAAAACAGGCCGTCCAGCTGTGGAAACCGTCTTTACTGTCCTTCACGCAGGAGGAAAATTCGGCGGTGGCGGATACAAGGTTTCAGGAGGTCTGCACGGTGTCGGCTCTTCCGTTGTAAATGCCCTGTCCACTCAGCTGGATGTCCGCGTTTATAAAAATGGCCAGATTCATTACCAAGAATATAGCCGCGGTCAAGTCGTCGCTGACCTAGAAGTCATCGGTGAGACAGACCGTACTGGTACGACAGTTCACTTTACACCAGACCCAGAGATTTTTACTGAAACAGTAGAATTCGACTTTGAAAAGCTCAACAAACGGGTGCAGGAATTGGCCTTCCTCAATCGTGGTCTCAGAATTTCTATCACAGATAAGCGAGATGGAATGGAGCAGGCCAAGGATTACCACTATGAGGGCGGGATTGCCAGCTATGTCCAATACATCAATGAAAATAAGGACGTCATCTTTGATACGCCGATTTACACTGATGGCGAAATGGACGACATTACAGTTGAAGTAGCCATGCAGTACACAACTGGCTATCATGAAACTGTCATGAGCTTTGCCAATAACATCCATACGCACGAGGGTGGAACGCATGAGCAGGGCTTCCGGACAGCCCTGACACGGGTCATCAATGACTACGCCAAGAAAAACAAGCTTCTCAAAGAAAACGAAGATAATCTGACTGGGGAAGATGTACGTGAAGGATTGACAGCTGTTATTTCTGTTAAACATCCGAATCCGCAGTTTGAAGGGCAAACCAAGACCAAGCTGGGCAATAGCGAAGTGGTTAAGATTACCAATCGACTCTTCAGCGAAGCTTTCTCAGATTTCCTTTTGGAAAATCCTGCGGTGGCTCGGAAAATCGTCGAAAAGGGAATTTTGGCTTCTAAGGCTAGAATTGCTGCCAAGCGAGCTCGGGAAGTAACCCGCAAAAAGTCTGGCTTGGAAATTTCCAACCTGCCAGGTAAATTGGCTGATTGCTCGTCCAATAATCCAGAGGAAACAGAACTCTTCATCGTGGAGGGAGACTCAGCGGGTGGTTCAGCTAAGTCTGGCCGTAATCGTGAATTTCAGGCTATTTTGCCGATTCGCGGTAAGATTCTCAACGTTGAAAAAGCCAGCATGGATAAGATTCTGGCTAATGAAGAAATCCGCAGTCTCTTTACTGCTATGGGAACTGGCTTTGGAGCCGACTTTGATGTTAGCAAGGCTCGCTATCATAAATTAGTCATCATGACTGATGCGGATGTGGATGGAGCTCACATTCGGACTTTGCTCCTAACTTTGATTTACCGCTACATGAAGCCGGTTCTGGAAGCAGGCTATGTCTACATCGCCCAACCACCAATCTATGGTGTCAAGGTCGGAAGCGAGGTAAAAGAATACATCCAGCCAGGTGCTAATCAAGAAGAAGAACTGCAAGCTGCTCTCGAGCGCTATAGCGAGGGTCGCTCTAAGCCGACGATTCAGCGCTACAAAGGTTTGGGAGAAATGGATGACCATCAGTTGTGGGAAACGACCATGAACCCAGAACACCGCCTAATGGCGCGAGTTTCTGTTGATGATGCTGCAGAAGCCGACAAGATTTTTGATATGTTGATGGGGGATCGAGTAGAGCCTCGTCGTGACTTTATTGAAAAAAATGCAGTATATAGCACACTTGATGTCTAAAAAGTTAGAAAAAACAACCATTACAAATAAATTTGTGATATAATCAATATGTTTGCTTTTTAGTAAAAGAATGAAGGAGTTTTATATGTCTAATGGACTGATTATTCTCATTATTGTAGTAGCGGCACTATTAATTTTAGGCTATTTTACTGCTATCTATATGAGAAAACGAAATGAAGCGAAGCTTCGAAGTTTGGAGGAGAAAAAAGAGGAACTTTACAATCTTCCCGTGAATGATGAAGTTGAAGAAGTTAAAAACTTACACTTGATTGGGCAAAGTCAGGTGACTTTCCGCGAATGGAATCAAAAATGGGTAGATCTCTCTTTAAATTCATTTGCTGATATCGAGAACAATCTCTTTGAGGCAGAGGGCTACAATAATTCTTTCCGTTTCCTCAAGGCCAAGCATGCTATCGAAAAGATTGAAAGTCAAATTGATTTAATCAGTGAGGACATTCATGCCATTCGTCAGGCTTTAGAAGATCTTAAAAAACAAGAGTCTAAGAATAGCGGACGGGTTCTGCACGCCTTGGATCTATTTGAAGAATTGCAACATACTGTGGCTAGCAATCCTGATGCTTATGGTCAAGCACTTGCAGAAATTGAGAAGCAGATGGAAAACATTGAGTCTGATTTCTCTCAATTTGTTACCCTCAATTCTTCTGGGGATCCTGTAGAAGCAGCGGAAATCTTGGACAAGACCGAAGATCGTATCCTAGCTTTGACGCAGATTGTCGAAAAAGTTCCAGCAATTGTGGAAGACTTAACTAAGAAGTTGCCAGATCAATTAGAAGACTTGGAGTCAGGTCACCGTAAGTTATTGGAGACCAATTATCATTTCATCGAAACGGATTTGGAAGCACGTTTCCAACAACTTCATGCTAGTTTGAAACGAAATGAAGAAAATCTTGCTGCTTTGGAATTGGATAATGCTTTGTATGAAAATGAGCAAGCTCAAGAGGAAATGGATGCTCTTTATGCCATCTTCACTCGAGAAATTGAAGCTCACAAGATGGTTGAAAAGTTAGTCAACTACCTTCCAAATTACTTGGCTCATACTAAAGAAAATAATCAACAGCTGCAAAATGAAATGGAACGCTTATCACATTCATTCGTATTGTCAGAACCTGAGATTAGCCATATTAGAGATTTAAAATCTGAACTGTCTGCTCAAGAAGAAGTCGTTCTGACTGCTCTCGAAGATGCAGCTGAGATGAAAAAGCCATTCTCACTTGTTAAGGAAGAGTTGGAATCCATTCAAGCTCGTTTGAGAGAAATCGAAGACGAACAAGTTGAACTTGGTGAGCAACTAGATAAGATTGAAAAAGACGATGCTAATGCTCGTCAAAAAGTTACGATTTATGCCAATAAATTGCATACAATTAAGCGATTTATGGAAAAACGCAATTTACCAGGTATTCCAGAGTCCTTCTTAACCATTTTCTTTGGTGCAAGTGACTATATCGAAGAGCTTGCAAGAGAGTTGGAAGCACCTCGTGTGAATATTGACTCAGTTAACCGTTGGTTGGAAATCTTGGCAAATGCCATGAATGATTTGGAAGAGGAGACTTATCGAATTGTTCAAAATTCCACATTGACAGAGCAGTTGTTGCAGTATTCTAACCGTTATCGTTCGTTTGATGATAATGTGCAGGCGGCCTTCAATGAATCCCTTCATGCTTTTGAAGTTGAATTTGATTATGCAAAATCTTTGGAAATTATTTCAAAAGCCTTGGATGTTGTCGAGCCTGGAGTTTCAGCCCGTTTCATCAATTCATACGAAAAAACACGCGAAAATATTCGCTTTTAAGAAAGTTCCTTCGGGAACTTTTTTTCTTTGCAATCTAGCTTGTCTTGTCACTGAAAATCCTGTATAATACAACAAATCATAGAAAACATGAGGTGAGTAGATGGGTCAGGTCAAAGGTCTATTGGTTATGGATGTAGATAGCACTCTAATTATGGAAGAGGGCATTGATTTGTTGGGCGAGGAAGCTGGAGTTGGGCAGCAAGTGGCTGCTATCACTGAGCGAGCTATGCGCGGGGAATTGGATTTCGAGGCAGCTTTGCGAGAGAGAGTTTCACTTTTGGCGGGACTTCCAGAAACTATCTTTTCTCGGATAGCTGACAAGATTCATTTCACGCCTGGTGCTAAAAAATTAGTAGATGAGCTGCATAAACGTGGTTATAAAGTAGGCTTGGTGTCAGGTGGTTTTCATGAGACGGTGGACAGACTGGCTGAGCAGCTAGGAATTGACTATGTAAAGGCTAATCGATTGAAAATCGAGAATGGCTTTCTGACAGGTCATGTTTTGGGAGACATTGTTACCAAAGATACTAAAGTTCAGATGCTGAAAGCATGGGCTCAAGAAAATAATTTGGAATTAAATCAAACCATTGCTATGGGGGATGGCGCCAATGATTTGCCTATGATTCAAACAGCAGGCATCGGAATTGCTTTTAATGCCAAGCCAATTGTAAGAGAGCAAGCACCCTATCAAATCAATGTTTATGACCTCTATCAAGTAATTGATATTTTAGATGCTAAGGAAAAATAGGAGGCACTATGCATATCTTGTTAGCACCAGATTCTTTTAAGGAAAGTTTGTCTGCCGTTCAGGTAGCAGAAGCCTTGAAAGAAGGTTTTTCCCAAGCCTTGCCAGAGGCGACTTTTGACTTGCTGCCTATTGGAGATGGCGGTGAGGGGACTGTGGCTGCTTTGATTTCTGCTATGAAGCTAAAAGAGTTTCGTCACTGGGTAACCGGACCTTTCGGCCAGCCAGTCGAAATGAAATATGCTAGACAAGACCAGCTAGCCCTTTTTGAAATGGCAGATTTAGTGGGACTGGCTTTAATTCCTAAGGAAAAACGCAATCCTTTAGGCTTGGAAACCAGAGGGCTGGGGGAGCTGATTCTTCATTTGGCCGAAAATGGAGTCAGGAAGATTCTGGTCGGTGTTGGAGGCTCGGCGACGAATGATGGGGGGATAGGTCTGGCAGCCAGTTTGGGTTATGAATTTTTTGATGAAAACAATCATCGACTACGACCGATCGGTTCCTCTTTAGGGAGAGTTGCTCGAATTTCTGCGGAACGTGTTCCAACTTGCTTGGATGATATAGAAATTGAGATTTTGACAGATGTTTCCAATCCTTTATGTGGTCAGCAGGGAGCAACGCAGGTCTTTGGACGACAGAAAGGCTTGTCTGAATGGCTTCTTTCATCTGTGGATCAGGAAATGAGGAAGTTCTATGAACTGGCCAATCCACAGATTTTTACTCAAGCTGGTGCTGGTGCAGGAGGGGGCATGGCAGCAGGGCTGGTCACATTTGCTAAGGGGAAAGTCGTGTCAGGAATTGACACCTGTCTGGATTTGCTGGATTTTGATCGCAGGGTTAAAGAAGCGGATTTAGTTGTTGTTGGTGAGGGGCGCATGGATAAGCAGTCTTTGGCAGGAAAGGCTCCAGTTGGAGTAGCAAGGCGGACGCCAAAAGAGATCCCTGTTCTTGCGATCTGTGGTAGTTTAGCAGCTGATTTGCCCCCATTTCCTAGGGAAAATATCCAGGCAGCTTTTCCAATTATTTCCCAAGTTGCGGATTTGGATGAAACCTTAGCTCAGGCGAGGGAAAATCTGGTTCGTACTGCTCGCAATATTGGCAATCTATTAGCCATCAAAAAAAGACTGGGACAAAAGTCCTAGCCTCTCAATTGTCTTTGTATTGTCGAGCAAGACGCAGTGGTTGAGTGGGCTCTACTAGGCTGATTTCATCAGCTTTTACAGCCCTACTCAACTGTGCGGAGGTGGGACGACGAAATCGAATTCTAACGAATTACCGATTTCTGTCCCCCTCTCTTTTTCAGTAAGTATTCGATTTCTTTGACGATTAATCCGTTTGCAAATTCAAATAGATCGAAGGAAAGGTCTCCGTGGTCATTGACCAAAATTGTTAGAATCCGACTTTGCTCGGCATTAGTGTGATAGTGTTGGCAGGTGAACTGGGCGGAAGTGTCCTGATAAGCTTCCTTTATCCTGTGGAGGTAGCCTTCTTTTCCCTGAATGATTTCTGGGGATTCTCCATGTAATTCCCAGACGACATGCTCGTCTAAAAAAGTTTGATAAACGTCCCAGTCACGCTGATTTTCCGCCTCGAAAAAGGCAAATAATTTCTCTAAATTCGTCATTTATGAAACATTTTTTTCCAAAGGGAAGTTTTCTTGTGGGTAGATGGTTTATCTTCTGCTGGATGGAGGACATCAGCAAATTGCTTGCTCAAGTCCTTTTCTTCCGCAATCACAGGACGATCACTATGGATCACCAAACCGAAAGGAGAGGATTGGCAAAAAGCAGAGACGATGGTGGCCTCGCAGCCTAAGTCTTTGGCGGTTTTTAGGTAGAAAACCTGCTGGCTGGATATGACTTCAGGCGATATTTTGACTGTGACAGGATGGTAGCTTTTAGTGATCTTCTCAACTATTTCTTTAAAATGCTGCTTTAGAAGAGTAGAATTTGCATCAGAAATAGAGCAGTAGCCAATCACCCGCTCTTCAAAAGTTTCCAGAAATTTGCGCTGTTCATCAGGATTGAGCTTAGCATTTCCCTGAGATTTTTCCATGATAATATTATTTAGATCTGTCATATTTCTAGTATATCATAAATAAAGGATTTCTGATTTACAAACTGTTAAGAAAGAGACGGAATGTAACCGATTGCATATTAAAATTTGTGATTTTTCACGCAAAGATACTGTTTTTCCTTGAAAAAAAAGCGCTTTTGAGGTATCATAGACTAGTAAATAATTTTAAACAATAAGGAGAGTCAAAATGTCAATTATTACTGATGTTTACGCTCGCGAAGTCCTCGACTCACGCGGTAACCCAACACTTGAAGTAGAAGTTTATACTGAATCAGGTGCTT
>ERZ773267.951-NODE-951-length-17464-cov-38.971279_pt1 | contig 17464 bp, 12 predicted proteins | sample MGYA00511959_ERZ773267 | MGnify/ENA primary metagenome ERZ773267 (study PRJEB29015, sample SAMEA2738165) | human oral metagenome | biome: human oral; feature: human-associated habitat; material: saliva | place: China | collected 2240 ... | reverse complement strand
CGACGAAATCGAATTCTAACGAATTACCGATTTCTGTCCCACTCTCTTTTTCTTTTACATATGCTCAATGTGAAGTTCTAGCAAGAACTCAAGAGCCTCGGGAGTACAGTTCTTTTTTTCAATAGGGAAGCCGACATTTGGCCCCAACATGATATAAAAATCTTCCTTGGTATTAAAAACTTTGACGATATCATTATAGCTATAAAGAAACTCTCCTCGTTTGCTTTTCACAGAAAAGTTATCTTTCTCAAATATAAGAGTTTGCTCCATATCCTTCCAGTAAGGAGTTTTTTGATAGGCTTTCTTTATCTGAAAGTCCGTGCCAAAGTACATTACTGGGAATATAATCAAAGATGCAAATAGCACGGTAAACACAGAGAATCGCTTCAGTTGCTCAGGTATAAAGGTTAGATAGAGAGCCAGAATTCCTATCAAAATGAATAGATTCAGCAAAAATCTTTTCCCGCGTAAGAAAACAGACCATGCAAATCGTTGATACACTTCCTCAGTTACAAGAGTTGGAATGGTTATTGGGAACATGCTTCACCTCCTAGTTTTTATTATTATACCACACAGGATTGATAAGATGTAGGGAATGTTGCGACTAAACTAGATGAAGCAAGAGACTTTTAGAAAATGGGAGTGATTTTTCGGTTTTATTTATGTATTTTATGGGAATTTGATATTTTTTATATTATAATTACGACATAACGATCATAACAAGGAGAAGTTATTATTAGTAATGAAAAATAAAATAACTTGGAAAAATTTTGAATCTATACATAGCGGTGTAACAGATACTTTTGAACAATTATGTAGGATACTATTTAAAAGGCAATTTTTAGATAATACTTCTGTCTTAACTTCAAGTCCCAATCATCCAGGAATTGAAGTTTCACCTATTTATAGTCCTAAAGAGAAAAGAATGATTTCTTTCCAGGCAAAATATTTTCTTAATAGAGTAGATTATTCTCAAATTCAAAAATCAGTAAACAAAACTATCGAAAAATATGCTGGTCAACTTAACGTCTTCTATCTATACTGTAATAAGGATTTAACATTAACAAGTAAAAGTTATAAAAGAATTGAATCAACTTTGAAGAGTGCTGATATTGAACTAAGGGTTATTAGCAATAATGAAATTCTAACTCAGGTTGCGCAGTATACCGATTTACAATCCTTCTTTTTTGAGAATCACATAATAACGAGAGATTGGTTTGAAAACTATAATCAATTATCATTTGATTCATTAGGTATGAGGTATAATCCGGGGTTCAATGTTGAAACCGAAACGGATGAAAAACTTCATCTTTTTACTAGAAAGCAAAAAGCTATTGATAAAATTAATAGTAAAAAAATAGAACTAATCAAAGAGCTAGATACGCTTTATAACTTAAGAGAAAGTCAAATAATTCCTAAAATTAAGGAATTTATTAATAGCCTAGGAGATGTAACAATTGAAAATATTGATGAGTGTTTGGATTGGAATGCTAAGGTTAATCGAAGTTTTAAGTCAGAACTTGAAGAATTAGCTAAAAATAGGGAAGAACTAAAAATTAAAATAGGTCAAACTAGCGATTTGTCTCAGGAGAGTCGTAATAAAATCTTCAGTAAGGTACGTGATATAGATGGATTGATAAATTATTTATATTGGTTTGGTTGTTTAAAACAGGAAGAGGCCCTTATTAGTAATAAAATTCTTGTTGTCACTGGTGAAGCAGGTATGGGTAAAACTCAATTACTCGCAAATTCTGTAGAGGAAACAATGAGTGAGGATGGGTATGCACTTCTTTTGTTAGGCCATCACTATTTATCTAGTAGTGATATTTCTAAACAAATTATGGAGAAATTTGAATTAAATTATGAATTTCGTGAATTTTTAGATATATTGGATACTCTGGGAGATGTTGAGAATAAACATATTTATATTTTTATTGATGCAATCAATGAGACTCCAAATAGAAGTGTGTGGCAGACTGGTTTATCAAAAATTACTTCAGAAGTATGTAAGAGAAAACATATTAAACTTGTACTGTCTGTAAGAACAGGGTATGAAAAACTCGTTTTTGAAGAAAAAATGATAGAGCGACTAAACAGTGGGGAACTTTTAAGAATTACGCATCATGGTTTTCAAGATGATTCTGTAGTAGCAATTAAAGAATTTCTAAATTTTCACAATATTCCATTTTCGCCATCTGAGTTATTAAACTATGAGATGACAAATCCGTTGTTTTTAACTTTATTCTGTAAAACATATAATGGAGAAGAATTAAATCTTTTTCAAATGTTTGAGCGTTTTATTACTTTAATTGATGAAGAAATTCAGAAAGCCTTAGGTATTCCGGATTCGGGTAAAATATTAAAAAAATTATTATTAGAAATTGCCGAATGTCAACTTAGTAATAGCAATAATTATCTTGTTGAGGAAGACCTATTTCAAATGAAATTTTGGTCATATTACGGCATTCAGAATAAATCATACTTTCTTTCTTTTCTCCTGAAATCAGGTTTAATGATTGGTAATGTACGTCAAGATAAAGAAGTGTATTCCTTTGGGTATAATCTATTAGAGGATTATCTTAAAGCTCAAAAGATTATGGAGTTTCCGTTTAATAAGAAAGAATTAGAGTCTTATCTTGAAAAAGAGTTATTGAAAATTGAAAATGGAGAGATTCAAAATAACAATAACATAGATACTTTTTTCTTTGTATCTTGTTTCTATTTTAAAAAATATGATGAAGACTGTATAAAGTTGATTGAAAAGATTTCTAACGAATATGATTGTTATGATTTAGCCAACAGATATTTAAAGAGCTTTTCTTGGCGACCAGTAGATACAGTAAGTAGAGAGCTTTTTAGAATTATTGCAAATAATTACCCTACAAATTATCAAGATGTTTTCAATGTTTTAATCGAAAATGCGATTAAAGAAAACAGCCCTATAAATTCTGAGTACTTACATGAAATTCTTTTTCCTAAGCAGTTAAATAAACGCGATAGTCTTTGGCTACCATTTATAAATAATTTAACAAATGAATATGAGAGAGTTTTTCAATTGATTTGCCTTTTTGATGAAGGTAATAAAATTGATTCCCTTTCGAAAGAGAAAATTAAGTTGCTTTTAATATTGTTCACATGGTTGCTAGCTTCTTCAAATAGAAGGTTACGTGATATAACATCAAAAGCAATGATTGAAATTTTGAAGAATAATTTTGAGTTTAGTGAATATCTATTACAAAAATTTGAAACAGTTAATGACCCTTACATTATTCAAAGATTATATGGCATTGTTCTTGGTGCCTGTACGAAAAAAGAAATTCCATATGAAAATGAGTTTCAATCTTTAGCAGAGTTTATCTATTCAAGTATATTTGATAAAAAATTCAACTATCCAGATATTTTACTGAGGGATTATGCAAGATTGATTATTGAAAGATATTTATTTGAATTTCCTAAAAATAGTGTCAAAATAGACCGTTTAAATATAATTCCTCCTTACAATTCTAAGCCGATTCCTATTGTTACTCCTAGCACCTATAGTAGCTCGGATAGTAAAAGAGGAGGCTTTGACAGAATAGATACTTCTATGAGACCAGAAGGTGTCGGTATGTACGGTGATTTTGGAAGATATACTTTCCAATCAGCACTAAATCGGTTTAAGAACGTTGACATTGAGAATCTATATCATTATGCAATGCAATATATTCGAGATGAGTTAGGATATTCAGATGAATTGTTCACTGAATATGACATTTCATGCGGGCACCCTCTTGATAGAGGAAGAAATCACACTATTGAGAGAATTGGAAAGAAATACCAATGGATTGCATTTTATAATATTCTAGCAAGGGTTTCAGACCTTCATAAGTTAAAGGGTTGGAGTAACTCATCTGATGAGGAATATAAAGGTGCTTGGGAACCATATGTTAGAGATTTTGATCCTACTTTAAATTGTCATTTCATGCTTCCTTTAGAATCACTTCCGAAATTCACTATTGAATATAATGAAAACTTTATCGAAGATACAGGAGTTAATAACCAACAAATTAATGAGTGGATTTTACACAAAACAAGTTTGTTTGATATGCCTTTAATTTATAAAGATAATAATGGGACAGAATGGGCATTGCTTTATCAACATAAAGAAATTAAAAACCAAAAAGATGAAGCTTCTGATACATTTTCATGGTTTTGTGAAGGTCATCAGAGAACGTGGAGAATTATTGAAGCATATTTTGTAAAAAACAGTGAATTCGATTCTTTAAAATCTAATTTTGAAAAAAGTGAGATGTTCAAAAATGGAATACAGTCTGAAGTAACCTCTCTATATCAGATATATAACAGAGAGTTCCCATGGTCACCAGGTGTGAAAGAAATTGCAGAAGATTCTTGGTTCAACTATAATGTAGAAACTGGTGAGGAAGAAATTAAACGTCAAAAAGTTTTTGATTTCATTCAATCTGGTGAAGAGGTTGAACTTGTTGAAAAAGAAGAGTATGTTACTGTTAAAGAAAAAAAGACACTTGCCAAACTTTTACCTGCTTATATTCATTTTTGCTGGGAAGAAGAATATGATGCTTCTAAAAAAGAAACAATTTCATTCGATATCCCCTGTCCAGAATTGCTTGACAAGTTACATTTAGTTCAGAAGAAGTATGATGGATATTTTTTTAGTCAAGATGGAGACTTAGTAGCTTTTGATGGTGAACTAACAAATTCTATAAATGGATTAATTATCAGAAAAGATTATCTTGATAAATTTTTACAAGAAAATGATTTAAGTATATTTTGGAATTTTGTTGGAGAAAAACAATACTTTACAGAATCTCCACGAGACCAATATTACAGTCGCTGGAAGGGCTTTTTCTGGATGGTTAATTCTGAAATTCAATCAAATATTGCTTTAGATGAGCAGAAACTAGGGAGTACTGATTTTTAACCTAATTGAAACTTGATTTAATTTTATTTCATATGAAGAATGCTGAATTTATGGCTTTGGGGTGTTGCTTGATGTGTGTTATAATAAACCTATGGAAAAAAAGAACAAATTACTATTAATTGACGGTTCGTCCGTTGCTTTTCGCGCTTTTTTTGCGCTTTATAATCAAATCGACCGCTTCAAGAGTCCATCGGGTCTGCATACTAATGCTATTTATGGCTTCCACCTCATGCTCAATCATCTCTTGGAGCGCGTGCAGCCGACTCATGTCTTGGTAGCTTTTGATGCTGGTAAGACGACTTTCCGGACCGAGATGTACGCCGACTACAAGGCTGGTCGGGCCAAGACACCGGATGAATTTCGTGAGCAGCTGCCTTTTATCCGAGAAATGTTGGACTACTTAGGCATCCGCTACTATGATCTGGCTCAGTACGAGGCGGATGACATCATCGGAACCTTGGACAAGATGGCTGAAAAGACGGCTGTGCCTTACGATGTGACTATTGTCAGCGGCGATAAAGATTTGATTCAGCTGACAGATGATAATACCGTGGTGGAAATTTCCAAGAAAGGCGTGGCCGAGTTTGAGGAATTTACCCCAGCCTACCTCATGGAAAAGATGGGTATCACACCGGAGCAGTTCATTGACCTCAAGGCACTGATGGGTGATCAGTCGGATAATATCCCCGGCGTGACCAAGATTGGCGAGAAAACCGGCCTCAAACTCCTCTTGGAGTATGGCTCTCTGGAAAATCTCTATGAAAACATTGACCAGCTCAAGGCTTCCAAGATGAAGGAAAACCTGATCAATGACAAGGACAAGGCCTTTTTATCAAAAACCCTAGCTACCATCAATACTCAGGCTCCGATTGAAATCGGACTGGATGATTTGGTGTATAATGGTCCGCAGCTAGAGGCCCTGAGCAAGTTCTATGACGAGATGGGTTTCAAGCAGCTCAAGGCTCAGCTAGGAACGACTCAGGAGCCAGTAGAAGTCAAACCAATTGAATTTACCAAAGTGACTGAGGTGACAGCGGATATGCTGGTACCAGAACAATTCTTCTATTTTGAAGTCTTGGGTGACAACTACCATAAGGAAGAGATTGTCGGTCTTGCCTGGGGCGATAGCCGTCAGATTTATGTCGGCTCCAGTGATTTACTGCAACAGCCTCTCTTTCAGGAATTTTTGACAAAAACAGCTCTGAAAACCTACGACCTCAAGCGGACCAAGGTACTGCTCAGTCATTATGGCATCGAACTGCCATCAGCCTCCTTTGATGCGCGTCTAGCCAAATATCTGCTTTCGACGGTCGAGGACAATGAGCTGGCGACCATTGCTCGCCTTTACGGCCAAACAATTCTGCCGACTGATGACGAGGTGTATGGTAAGGGAGCCAAGCGCGCTCTGCCGGAGCAAGAGCTGCTCTTTGAGCATCTAGCTCGTAAGGTCCAAGTACTGCTGGAAACAGAAGAGCCAATGCAAGAACAGCTCCGCGCCCATAATCAGCTGGATTTGTTGCTTGAAATGGAGCAGCCGCTGGCCTTTGTCCTAGCCAAGATGGAGATTGCGGGGATCAAGGTTGAGCGGGAAACCCTGCAAGCTATGCAGGCAGAAAATGAAAAGACGCTGGAAAGTCTGACTCAAGAGATTTATGATCTGGCTGGTCAGGAATTCAATATCAACTCACCGAAACAGCTGGGAACCATTCTCTTTGAGGATATGGGGCTGCCGTTGGAGTACACCAAAAAGACCAAGACAGGCTACTCGACAGCAGTTGATGTGCTGGAGCGTTTAGCACCGATAGCACCGATTGTGTCTAAGATTCTGGAATACCGTCAAATCAGCAAACTCCAGTCCACTTATATCATCGGACTGCAGGAGGCCATAGCGGCTGACGGCAAGATTCACACTCGCTATGTTCAGGATTTGACCCAGACAGGCCGCCTGTCCTCGGTTGACCCCAACCTGCAGAATATCCCCGTTCGTTTGGAGCAGGGTCGCCTTATTCGCAAGGCTTTTGTGCCAGAGTGGGCAGACAGCGTACTACTCAGTTCGGATTATTCCCAGATCGAGCTGCGGGTGCTGGCTCACATTTCGCAGGACGAGCATTTGATTGCTGCCTTTCAGCACGGAGAAGACATTCATACGGCTACAGCCATGCGGGTCTTTGGCATCGAAAAGGCAGAGGATGTGACACCTAATGACCGCCGTAATGCCAAGGCTGTCAACTTCGGAGTCGTCTATGGAATTTCTGACTTCGGACTGGCCAATAACCTCGGCATTTCCCGCAAGGCTGCCAAAGATTATATTCAGACTTATTTTGAGCGTTTCCCTGGTATCAAGAATTATATGGAAACCATTGTCCGCGAAGCGCGTGATAAGGGTTATGTAGAGACTATTTACCATCGCCGTCGCTCCTTGCCGGACATCAATTCCCGCAACTTTAATATCCGAAATTTTGCGGAGCGCACTGCCATTAACAGCCCAATCCAAGGATCGGCCGCAGACATTCTCAAAGTCGCTATGATCAATCTGGATCGAGCTCTGACAGAGAAGAATTTCAAGTCTCGCATGCTCTTGCAGGTACACGATGAAATCGTGCTGGAAGTGCCAAATGACGAGCTAACAGCCGTCCGCCAGCTGGTCAAAGAGACCATGGAAGCTGCAATTGAACTGGCCGTTCCACTAGTAGCTGATGAAAATGCCGGCCAAACTTGGTACGAGGCGAAGTAAGATATCAAGGGTGTAAAACACAAAGTGAAAATAGAAAGCTGACACAGAGAGTGGGACAGAAATCGGTAATTCTTTAGAATTCGATTTCGTCGTCCCACCTCCGCACAGTTGAGTAGGGCTGTAAAAGCTGATGAAATCAGCCTAGTAGAGCCCACTCAACCACTGCGTCTTGCTCGACAATCCAAAGACAATTGAGAGGCTAGGACTTTTTTCCCAGACTCGAGGGAAAACATCTTTTTTGTACCGTATTCAGCTAAGATATCATTGTTAAAAAAGTTAAAAATTATTTATAAAACAGGAGGAAGCTTATGACTTACCATTTTCAAAATCCCAGTGACGGCGTTGTCAAGCGCTATTTAGAAACCAGCAAGGTGATTGCTGTTGTTGGCTTGTCTGACCGTGAGGAAACAACCAGTAACCGTGTGTCCAAGGAAATGCAAGCGCGAGGCTATCGTATTATTCCAGTCAATCCGCGAGCAGCGGGCAGTCAGATTTTTGGTGAAACGGTTTATGCCAGTCTCAAAGACATTCCTTTCCCAGTGGATATTGTCGATGTTTACCGTCGTAGCGAGTTTTTGCCAGATGTGGCGCGTGACTTTCTGGAAGCAGACGCCAAGATTTTCTGGGCTCAATTGGGCTTGGAAAATGAAGAAGCTGAGCAGATTTTGCGGGCAGCTGGTCACGACGATATCGTCATGGATCGCTGCATTAAACGCGAGCATACCCGCTTGATTCTAGGCGAATAAATGGCCACGTTAGTCATCATTCGTGGCAATTCCGGCTCTGGCAAGTCGAGTCTGGCTAAGAAACTGCAGGCACACTATGGTCGAGGGACTCTTTTGATCGCGCAGGACACAGTTAGACGGGGCATGCTCAAGGAAAAAGTAGAGCCGGGAAATTTGTCTATTGACCTGACAGAGACATTGGCACGCTTCGGTTACGAACATGATTTGCTGGTCTTGGTAGAAGGGTTTTATGAGACAGACATTTACGGACAGATGCTGGAACGGTTGCGGACTTTGTTTGCTTCTCAGACTCTAGCCTATTACTACGATTTGACTTTTGAAGAAACCGTCCGCCGCCATCAGACCAGGGCCAAGCAGGAGGAATTCACCTCAGCTGATATGAGACGCTGGTGGAAAGACCGAGATTTTTTAGGTTGGCAAGAAGAATCGTTCTTTAGGAAGGAAGATTCTTTAGAGGCAGCCTTTGAGCGGATCGTTCATGATTTAGAGAAAATTTGAAACGAAGCGAGAGTGGGACAGAAATCGGTAATTCGTTAGAATTCGATTTCGTCGTCTCACCTCCGCACAGTTGAGTAGGGCTGTAAAAGCTGATGAAATCAGCCTAGTAGAGCCCACTCAACCACTGCGTCTTGCTCGACAATCCAAAGACAATTGAGAGGCTAGGACTTTTGTCCCAGCCTCGTTTTTGCATCAAAAAGGTATTTCCATAAATTGCAGATAAACTTTGAGAAAAATATTACACAAAATGTTGACAAAATTGTTTCGTTAGATTACAATAAGGTTACAAAATATTTCTTTTGTTACAAACAAGGGGATTCCATGATGAAATGTAGTAAACTTATCTTATTGACAGCCACTGCCTTGTGCTCTGCTTTCCTGCTCGCAGCCTGTAGTTCCAAACCTTCCACGGAGGCTAACAGTTCTACTACTCAGAGTTCTAAGATTAGCAGTTCTAGCAAGACTTCGACCAAACCGTCAGCTAAGCAAAGTTCTGCTTCCAACGAAGCAAAAGCATCCTCTACTAACAAGCCTTCTAGCGACCAGAGTGTTTCCAGTCAAGCTGAGAAGCCCGTGGACAATAAGACTTCAGCAGATTCGAATACTCCAACAACTTCCGGTATGGATGTCAATGCTCTAGCAAATGGCGATTTCTCTAGCATTGCTGGTGCTTGGCAAGACGATTTGGGCAACCAATTAGTATTTGATGCAAATGGCTTGCTGTCCCATACTTACAGAGGAAATGAATCGAGCGATTACGTTTTGACAAATAGTCAAGTATATGAAGGTAAGTTCGGAGCGTTTTTGACTCATAAATCAGGGAATGAAGTGGCCTCCTTCACAGCTATTCCTAAAGGAGCACGCCTTTATGATACTGGAAATGAAAATCCGAAAGAACGTATTCTAGTGGGGCAAGATTTCACTTACGCATCTCAACACCCATACTATCGCGTAGCGAATTGATGTATTGAGTGATGAGAATCGTGGTGCGAGTGGCTTTCCGAGACACTCATCATGCTGATAATATAAAAACAAGGAACAGAATTGATTGCTGTTCCTTTTTCTCTGCTTTATAGGGAATGTTTCCTCGTAGGACTGTTTTGGATTATTTTTTGTAAAATGGCTCTTTCTTCTCAAAAAATTGGTACAATAAAAGAAAGCGTTTTAATCGAATGATGAGGTAGTAGCGATGAAAATATCTTTAGAAGAAATTCAAAGAGTTGCCAATCAAGGCCCCTTCTATCCAGACTGGGACTCTCTGGCGACTTATCAAGTCCCCAACTGGTTCAAAAGGGCTAAGTTTGGGATTTTTATCCACTGGGGACTTTACAGCATTCCGGCCTTTGGGAGCGAGTGGTATTCTCGAAATATGTATATCCAAGGTACGGAAGTGTTTGACCACCATATCAAAACTTATGGGCTCCACAAAGATTTTGGCTACAAGGACTTTATTCCACTCTTTACTGCCGAAAATTTTCATGCGGACGAATGGCTGCGCATCTTTAAAGAAGCAGGAGCCCAGTATATTTTTCCAGTGGCAGAGCACCACGACGGCTTCCAACTTTATGCCAGCCAGCTTTCTCCTTTTAATAGTGTAGAAATGGGACCAAAACGTGATATCTTGGGGGAATTGAGTCAGGCAGCTCAAAGAGAGCAAGTTCATTTTTGTACTTCCTCTCATCGGGCGGAGCATCACTTTTTCTTTTCGCATGGAAAGGAGTTTGCTAGTGACGTTGCCAGCGAAGTTAGTCGTGAGGAACTCTACTGGCCGGCTATGCCAGAGCCAGACCACCATGATTTGTTTGGTCAGCCTTATCCGAGTCAGGAATTTCTAGATGATTGGCTCCTACGTACCTGTGAACTGGTCCGAGATTACCAGCCTGAGATTTTGTATTTTGACTGGTGGATTCAGCATGCAGCTTTTAAAGAGCACATGAAGCTTTTTGCGGCCTATTATTATAATTTAGGAGCAGCTTCTGGAAAGTCGACTAGCATTTGCTACAAGCATGATGCGCTGGCTTTTGGTTCGGGGATTGTGGAAGTGGAACGCGGTGGTTTCGCAGAGATCCAGCCTTTCACTTGGCAGACGGATACGGCTATCGCGCGAAATTCTTGGGGCTACACAGAGAACCTTGACTATAAGTCAGCTAAAGAAATCATCCAGACCTTGATTGATGTGGTGTCTAAAAATGGGAACTTGCTGCTCAATATCGGGCCAAAAGGAGACGGAGCGATTCCAGAAAAAGATCAAGAAATCTTGAGAGAGATCGGGGCTTGGCTCCAAGTGAATGGCCAAGCGATCTATGATTCACGGGCGTGGAGGCAATTTGGAGAAGGACCAACGCAGCCAGCTAGCGGGCCGTTTTCAGATGGAAGCGCCGTGATTTACACGAGTCAGGATTTCCGTTTCACGGCCAAGGGCGGAGCAATTTATGTCTTTTTGATGGAGCCTGCAGTAAATCAGTGGCTGACGATTCAGTCCTTGGCAGACGAAAGAGAAAATCCCGCTTCTCGCTTTCATGGCATCATAGAAGAGGTATCCTTACTAGGCTTAGGCTATGATGAAGCGCTCGAATGGGAACAAAGGCCCCAAGGTTTACGCGTCTTCATGCCGACTGTGGCAGGCGACTTACCCTTGGTGTTGAAGGTCCAACTGCGTTAAATCTAGACGAAAAAAGAGAGTGGGACAGAAATCGGTAATTCGTTAGAATTCGATTTCGTCGTCCCACCTCCGCACAGTTGAGTAGGGCTGTAAAAGCTGATGAAATCAGCCTAGTAGAGCCCACTCAACCACTGCGTCTTGCTCGACAATCCAAAGACAATTGAGAGGCTAGGACTTTTGTCCCAGCCTCCTTTTACTTACTTAGTGATTTTAAATTTTCATAAAAGAGCACGCGAGCTGTTGCGATATAAGGATAGGCCACGACACCAGCGATTCCCAGTGTGATACCGATCAGGATATACCAGCCGATAAAGCTAAGATCCAGCAAGAAACGTTTCCACTTATACCCCTTCATCATGCGTCTACTTTGGACGATGATTTGCCAAGGACCTTGGTAGGTGCCAGTGCTCAGCTGATCATAAAGGATGAAGTCGGTCTGAGAGTAAGCGTAGTTGGCAATCAGGAAGACTGCCGTACCAGCCAAGACAATGAGAGTGCCGAGAAACATCATGGGCGCATAGCTGACGATTTGCTCCACCTCAGGACTAGCAGCTGTTAATTGGGACCAATCGGATATTTTACCATAAATAGCCAGCACCTTGTAACTGCTGAAAACAAGGAAAAATGAACCGACAAGGCTGATAGAATTCCACAACAAGAGGAGAATGCTTTTGGTCAGCTGTGTGATAAAAATCGGTGAAAAAAGCTCGGCAGAAAAGATTCGGCCAATATCTGTAAAGCCAACCGTATCGCGTTTTTTCCGGACGACTTCCATCATGCTGAAGCTAGTAGCTAAAAAGAGTAAGGCGATGACAAATTCCACGATTTGCGGGAAAATCTGACGACCAAAAATCACAACAAAGGCCTGATTGATCTCCAACTGGGGAATAATCTCCTCCAGATGACGATTGGGAGATAGATAGGTAGATAAGATGGTTACCAGAGTTGGAATGGCAAAGAGCGAGTAGATGCCGTTGGTTTGATTTCGGATAGTGCGTGCCTGGGCACGGATTTCGCTTAAATTCATACAGACCTCCATTTCATGATTTTTATTATACCACATATCGTGACAGACAAGACTTTTTTTGGTAAAATCATACGGTATCTTATGAGCGCTTGTCGCTTATTTTATAGAAGAAAATAGCTGGGACTGTCTTTCCCAGCAGGAGGAAACATGTCAACATCACCGATTCAGTATCGTTTGATCAAAAAAGAAAAGCACACAGGTGCTCGTTTGGGGGAGATTATCACGCCCCATGGAACCTTCCCAACACCTATGTTTATGCCGGTCGGCACTCAGGCTACGGTCAAGACTCAGTCGCCAGAAGAGCTCAAGCAAATGGGTTCTGGTATCATTTTGGCTAATACTTACCACCTCTGGTTGCGGCCGGGTGATGAGCTGATTGCCCGTGCAGGTGGCCTGCACAAGTTCATGAACTGGGACCAGCCTATTCTGACCGATAGTGGTGGTTTTCAGGTTTATTCTCTAGCTGACAGCCGCAACATCACAGAAGAAGGAGTGACTTTCAAAAACCATCTTAATGGTTCCAAGATGTTTCTGTCGCCAGAGAAAGCCATCTCTATCCAGAACAATCTAGGCAGCGACATCATGATGTCCTTTGATGAGTGCCCGCAGTTCTACCAACCTTATGACTATGTCAAGAAGTCGATTGAGCGGACTAGCCGTTGGGCGGAGCGGGGACTTAAGGCTCATACTCGTCCGCATGACCAAGGTCTCTTTGGGATTGTTCAGGGTGCTGGCTTTGAAGATTTGCGTCGCCAGTCTGCCCAAGACTTGGTCAGCATGGATTTCCCAGGCTACTCTATTGGAGGTCTCGCTGTCGGTGAGTCTCACGAAGAGATGAATGCGGTGCTGGACTTCACAACGCCCTTGCTGCCTGAAAACAAGCCTCGCTATCTCATGGGAGTTGGAGCGCCAGATAGCTTGATTGACGGTGTTATCCGCGGGGTCGATATGTTTGACTGCGTTCTGCCGACTCGGATTGCCCGAAACGGTACCTGTATGACTAGCGAGGGTCGATTAGTCGTCAAAAATGCCCAATTTGAGGAAGATTTTACGCCGCTGGATCACGACTGTGATTGCTACACTTGTACAAACTACACGCGGGCCTATATCCGCCACCTGCTCAAGGCAGATGAAACCTTTGGTCTCCGTTTGACCAGCTATCACAACCTCTATTTCTTGGTAAATCTTATGAAGAAGGTTCGTCAAGCCATTATGGATGATAATCTGTTGGAATTCCGTGAAGACTTTGTCGAGCGCTACGGCTACAATCGCTCCAAGAGAAATTTCTAAGAGTCTTCAGTGAAGGGAAGAAATATGTCTGATGAAGGAAAACTGTTGGAAAGCTTGGTAGACTACCTGTCGGATAGTCAAAAGCACACCCTGCGTATTTACGGTCATGGTGCTTCGGGTAAGTCAACTTTTGCTCGAAAACTCCAGCTAGCCTTGGGTGAGGAAGGAGCCAATCTTCTGGAAACAGATCCTTATGTAATTACTGGGGAGTATTGCGATTTGCTCAGTTCTAAAGACTTTCCTCATCAAAAAGTAACGGCTTGTATTCCAGCCGTTCATGAACTCAGTAGTCTGGAGCGCGATATTTGTGCTTTGCAGTCTGGTCTGGATATTCTCACCATTGGCAAAGCTTGGTCATCGAGTTTGCGTTTGTCAGCACAAAAGCCGATTTTAATAGTAGAAGGCATGTCAGCAGCTTTTTTGCCTAAAGGTTTGTTTGATCTATCTATTTGCTTTTATACAGATGAGGAGACAGAGCTAGAGCGCCGCTTGGCTCGAGATGTGGCTGTTCGCGGTCGCGATATGCACTGGATCCGGCAAACGCACACCAGCCGCCGTCAGCAATATGAACACTACTATAAACTGTATCAGGAAGAGGCGGACATTCTCATCAGCCAAACTGGAGAGAACTTTAAAATCGATAAAAGAAGCAATGGACTTGGGAAATAAAATTCCAGGTCTTTTGTTTTTGGCTTATTTTTTGGTAAAATAGATTTTATATCAATGTTGCTAAATGCAGTAATTCACAGAATTTTTGGCTTACTTGCCTCAGCAGTGTTCTAGGCTTGCAGGAGTTGATCGGTCTGTGGCAATAGTGAAAAGGATTTGGGAGAAATATGCGTATCAAATGGTTTTCAATGGTTCGAGTGACAGGCTTATTGCTGGTTCTCTTGTATCACTTTTTTCAAAAATTATTTCCTGGGGGCTTTCTCGGTGTTGATGTCTTTTTTACCTTTTCAGGTTTTCTGATTACAGCTCTCTTGATTGATGAGTTTTCTCAGAGTAAAAAAATAGAGCTCCTAGACTTCTTTCGACGGCGTTTTTATCGGATTGTACCGCCTGTTATCGTCATGGTGTTGGTGGTCATGCCCTTTACCTTTTTGATTCGGCGGGATTTTGTAGCTGGTATCGGGACGCAGATTGCGGCTGTCATGGGCTTTGTGACCAATTTTTATGAAATGATGACGGGTGGAAGCTACGAGGCTCAGTTTATTCCACATTTATTTGTACATAACTGGAGTCTGGCTGTAGAGGTTCATTATTATCTACTTTGGGGGCTGGCTGTCTGGTACTTGGCTAAATATTGCAAAACAGCTGGTCAGCTGAGGGGTAGTATCTTTTTACTGTCTTCGTTGGGCTTACTGATCAGCTTTCTCAGTATGTTTATTGGCGGCCTTTTAGGACTCAGTTTTTCAGGGCTTTATTTTTCGACCTGGACTCACATTTATCCCTTCTTTGTCGGTAGCATTCTATCGACCTTGACTGGCATCAAGCAGCCTACAGGTCTGTTAAAGAAAGTGATTCGCTCTTGGTCTTTGCGAGAAGCTTGTCTGGTCTTTGCGGCGGGAGCGGGTCTCTTAGTCGTGATGATGCTTTGGGTCAAGTTTGATTCGCTTTTTACCTATTTATTTGGATTCCTTCTGGCCAGTTTGTCAGCGGCAGCTATGATATTGGCTACACGGGTCTTGCATGAGAAGACTCTAGACCTCAAAGAACCGCTGGTGCTAACAGTGATTGCTGATACGAGTTATGGAATCTATCTTTTCCACTGGCCTTTTTACACAATTTTTTCACAACTGATGGGCAATCTTCCTGCGGTGATGTTAACAAGTCTTCTTTCCCTTGCTTTTGCCGGCCTGTCCTTTTATGTTATTGAGCCAATCATTGCTGGGAAATCCCCTGCTTTTCTCGGTTTGGACTTGCATTTTCCGCAGTTGAAAAAGGTCTTGGCAATCAGTTCTGTAAGTTTGCTACTTATCAGCCTACTGGCTATCGGACTTGCTCCGAAGATTGGGGCGTTTGAGACAGATATGCTAGTCAATGGCCTTCATCAAGCTGACGCCAAGCTCAATCGGACTAAAAGTCTTGCCGAAAAAGGAGAAGCCAGTAGCTACAATATTGTAGATGGGGTGACGATTATTGGTGACTCCGTTACCTTGCGGGCTAGTACCCCGCTCAAGGAAGCTCTGCCAGATGCACAAGTCGATGCTCAAGGCAGTCGTAACACAACTCAGGCTCGCGAAATTATGAGCAATGATGCCGCAGCTGGTGGTTTGCTCCAGACTGTCGTGGTAGCAACCGGTGTTAATATTGTCTTTAACTATGAAGAAGAGCTGAATGAGCTGGTCAAGGCTTTACCGAAGGGGCACAGACTTATTCTGGTAACTCCATACGATGGTAACTCAGACAAATATGACAATCCTGTCGCTGAAAAGCATGCGCAATATGCCAGAGAGTTAGCCAAGAAATATGCCTACGTTAGCATTGCCGACTGGAACGCTACTGCCAAGCAGCACCCAGAAATTTGGGTAGGTAGTGATCATATCCACTTTGGTGAGGATGCCGACACAATTGCAGCAGGTGGTCGACTCTATGCGCAGGAAATTAAAGATGCTGTCGCAAAAGCAGCAGATGGACCTGTAAAGCACAAGTAGATTCCTGATGCATGGAGACGTTTAAAAAATCTCTGCAAGTCCCTTCTATTAAGTATGTAGGAAATAACTGATTTTTAAACATGGAAGGGTTGGTTCGTCTTCGTATCAAGCAATTCTACCTATTTATATCGAAGAAAAATGATTTATGGATGTCAAGTCTCGTTTTCAATGAGGCTTGATTTTTTGTGTTTATCGTTACGACTAATAGGGCTTCCTATTTCTAATCTCTTGCATTTTCAGAAGATAGTAAAAGCTAGATAAGAAAAGGGAACGTTTTCAAATAAAAAATTAAAAAAACTTGCTCAAATCCCTTGCAATGCTTGGTTCTTTGTGTTAAGATACTATGGTGCTGTGAAAAACAGCGTGTAGCTTTGATGCAAGAGGTTGCGACACGCTCGGTTGCATTGCCACGCAATCACCTGTCGGTTTTCTTGTGGAGCTAGCCTATTATCTTAAATAGACGAAAAGGAGAAAAAGATGGCAAACAAAAAAATCCGCATCCGTTTGAAAGCTTACGAACATCGTACACTTGACACAGCGGCTGCAAAAATCGTAGAAACTGCTGCACGTACAGGTGCTGAAGTTGCGGGTCCAATCCCACTTCCAACTGAACGTAGCCTCTACACAATCATTCGTGCGACTCACAAATACAAAGACTCTCGCGAACAATTTGAAATGCGTACTCACAAACGCTTGATCGACATCATCAACCCAACTCAAAAAACAGTTGACGCTTTGATGAAATTGGATCTTCCAAGTGGTGTAAACGTAGAAATCAAACTTTAATCTAAAGCTTGATACCTTGAGCATAAAAAACGCTCGTTAAAAACTTTTTGAATAAAAAATATAGAAAAGGAACTATTTTCTCATGACAAAAGGAATCTTAGGGAAAAAAGTGGGAATGACTCAAATCT
>ERZ773267.948-NODE-948-length-17481-cov-3.520142_pt1 | contig 17481 bp, 14 predicted proteins | sample MGYA00511959_ERZ773267 | MGnify/ENA primary metagenome ERZ773267 (study PRJEB29015, sample SAMEA2738165) | human oral metagenome | biome: human oral; feature: human-associated habitat; material: saliva | place: China | collected 2240 ... | reverse complement strand
TCGGTACGATATTCAAGGCAGCGGCACGGGCGCGGCGGAAGTCGCCTTTACGGTGGGGCGAATCAAAAGGCGGCGGCGCAACTGGCGGTAAGTCATCGGGCGGTGTGGCCGGAGATAACCCCTTCAGCCACAGCGGTTGGAATGTAACAGCTCAAGCCAAGCTGGTCCGCGAAAACCCTGAGCGCGCAGCTCAAATGGCACGATCCGCCGGTACCACTATCGGCGGTCCGCGCCCCCAGAAGTAAATCCAAACTACACCCCGGTCATTGATCGGGGTGTTGCTTTTGTGTAATATTCCTGATAAGCGCCATGACGTGATGTTTTCGGCGCCTGTCGAAAACTCAATCAAAGGTAACTGCAAATGGCAACTACCCAAATCTCTGACGTCATCGTCCCGGAAATCTACAATGCGTACATCCGCCGGATGTCGCTTGAAGATAACGCCCTCATCCGATCCGGCGCCGTCGTGGCCGACTCCGAACTGTCGTCCCTGCTGGCCGGCGGCGGTCTGAAATTCCACTCCCGCAGCTTCAACCCGCTGGACGCCGATGACGACGATCGCGTGTCGAGCGATAACCCTACACAGCTGGCCCAGCACAGCAAGATCACATCGGCCAACGAAGTCCAGCTGCGCCTGTCCCGCAACAAATCGTGGTCGAGCATGGACCTGGCTGCCGCTCTGGCCGGCACCGATCCCGCTCAAGCCATCCAGTCCTACACCTCAGACTACTGGCTGGCACGTCAGCAAGCCGCTCTGATCGCCTCCGTCCGCGGCGTGTTTGCCGACAACGCAAAAGCCCCTACCGCCGGCGAGCACGTGCTCAACGACATGACCAACAACATCTCGGGTGGTACCGGCGCCGCTGCAGCCTTCTCGGCTTCGGCATTCATCGACGCCCAAGCCACCATGGGCTCGCATCAATCGGATCTGTCTCTGGTCGCCGTCCACCCGGTCATCTACACCGAAATGCGTAAGCAGAACCTGATCGACTTCATTCCCGTGTCGATCAACGGCGCCGCCATCTCGGTCCCGACATACCAAGGCGCCCAGGTGCTGATGGACTCCCGCATCCCGTCTACCGGCGGCACCTTCGAAACCTGGCTGTTCGGCCGCGGCGCTATCCGCTTCGGCTTCCACCTGCCGATGAACGCCGTCGCTACCGAGCGCAAGGAAGATATCGGTAACGGCGCCGGCGGCGAGATCCTCTACAACCGCCAAGAGTGGGTCTTCCACCCGGTCGGCTACGCCTATCGCGGTGGCGACTTCCCGACGAACGCCAACACCACCGGAAACCTGGCTCACGAGGACAGCTGGCAGCGTGTGTTCAGGGACCGTCGCGAAATTCGAATTGCCCGGCTGATCAGCAAACAGTTCTAATGTTTAGCTAATCAGCAAGCCCCGTTATCCGACGGGGCTTTTTTTATGGAGCAAACAAGGAGCAAACATGTCTGACAATGTAATGCGTGAGTACCTAGCAGCGCAGCAACGCATAGCCCAGGAAGAAGCGCCCGCGTTCGACCGCGCCAAGCAAGACGGCCGCTGGTACCGCACAATCGGGCGGCACGGCGAGAACACCGTCATCTACAACGCGATGGGTACCGACCACCCAGACGGTTCCAACGAGTGGGAATTCGTCACCGTAGGATACCTCCAAGCCCACGGTGGCGGTGGCGGCGGCGGTAGCGGACTCACGCCTTCTCAATACGTCGCAAAGGTCAACGGCAAATCAGGCAACGTCACCCTCACCCACGAAGACGTAGGCGCACTGTCGGCATCGTACACGCCTCCGCTGGCCACCGAAACCACCGACGGCATGATCACCGCCGCGGAAAAGAAAGCTGTCAGCAAGCTTTCCTTCAACGGCAGCCACCTGGAAGTATCTACCCATGTGGTTGCATCCCAAGGTCTCGACGTCAACAACAACCACATCACCGGCCTGTCTGATCCGTCGCTGCCTGATCAGGCCGCCACCAAGCGCTACGTGGATGCCGCAATCGCAGCAGTTCCGCGCGGCAACGGCGGGGGCGGTGGTGTGGCTGGTGTATCCTCCGTCAATGGCCGTACCGGCGCCGTAACTCTCACCGCATCTGATGTCGGAGCTGTCGATGCCAACTATGTATCGCAGGCAATTTCACGCATTCCGCCTCAACCACAAACAACGGTTAATGGCAAAACTGGCAACGTCACTCTCACGTATCAAGACGTGGGCGCGGCAGCTGCACTCCACAGTCACCAGCTGGCTTCGGCCTCGGACAATGGCTTCATGTCCGCGGCTCAGTACACCGTCGTTGATTCCCTTACTGTTGCCGGTCTTGACCTTTCTGTGCGTAAGCACATGGTGGCAACGGCTGGTCTTGACCTCAATAATCAGCAACTGACCGGCCTCGCCGAACCAACTGCGGCCACACACGGCGCTACCAAAGGGTATGTTGATAGCGCTGTCGCAGCTGCCAGAATTGGCGGCCAGGGAACTCCCGCAGGCGTCGCCAGCGTCAACGGTAAAACCGGCATCGTCACCCTGTCCGCAGACGACGTTGGCGCCGCTACCAAAGCCTATGTTGATGGCAAGATCGTCGAACCCCCTGTTGCCTCGGTAAACGGCAAAACAGGCGCCGTAACGCTCTCCGCTGACGACGTAGGGGCAACCACCAAGGCATACGTTGACAGAGCCATAGCGGCCATCCATGCGGCTCCTGTAGCACCTGTGCAGTCGGTCAATAACAAGACCGGTAACGTCAGCCTCACCGCCGATGACGTTGGCGCCGCAACGGCAACCGACATCGCTACGGCTATCTCTGGCATCCAGCATCCCGTCACCTCTGTGGCCGGAAAAACCGGTGCCGTGACGCTCTCTGCAAGCGACGTCGGCGCAGCCACAGAGAAGTATGTCCGTGACCAGATTGCACTGATCCCCGCAGCCCCTGCAGCCCCTGTGCAGAGCGTCAACGGGAAGACTGGTGCCGTCACCATCAGCGCTGCTGATGTCGGCGCCGCAACTGCTGCAGATGTCAGTTCGGCAATCGCCGGTATCACTCACCCGGTGGCATCAGTCAACGGTAAAACTGGTACCGTAGTACTGTCGGCCAAAGACGTTGGTGCTGCAACCACAGAGGACATTACAAAGGCCGTAGCAGCAATCCCTGCGGCTCCAGTGCAGTCGGTTAACGGTAAGACCGGTGCTGTAGTCATCGACAAAGCCGGTGTCGGCGTAGATGGCCTGATGTCCAAAGAGGACTTCGCAAAGACAGCCAAGCTGACCGCAACCCCAGGCGGCCTGACAGTGTCCGGTGAGCTGCTTGCTTCCGGCGGTATCGCTATGTCAGGCCGCAAGATCGAGGGCCTCGGCGCACCCGATTCAGAGCGTGACGCAGCCACAAAGGGCTATGTGGACGCCAAGATTGCTGCTATCCCTCAAGGTGGCGGTACCACTGCGCTAGCTACTGCGACCTCCAACGGCCTCATGTCCTCTGTCCAGTACAACGCCGTCTCCCGTCTGTCGGTGCAAGCCGACGGCCTGCAAGTCGGCGAAAAACTGCTCACGCCCAACGGTATCGACGCCAAGCAAAAGGCCATCAGTAACCTGCTGGACCCTGTGGCTGACAAAGACGCTGCGACTAAGTGGTACGTCGACCAGGAGATCAAGAAGCTTCCGAAAGGCGGTAGCGGCACTCCAGTACCCGGCCCCAAAGGCGACCCCGGCCCCAAAGGCGACCCCGGCCCCATGGGCCCTCCGGGACCCGCAGGCGGTGGCGCTGAACCAGAACTCGACAACACGGTGTTTGCTACGCTGGTCAATGCCGGCCTGACGCTCAAGGACGCCCCGGAAAACCCGGTGCCCCAGCTGCAGAATCCCCCGGCATTCGAACAGTACAAACCGATTAGCGCTCCGTACTACAACACCCCGATCGCGAAAATCACCCGCAACAAAGAGGCAATTGCTGCTGGCGAAAGACCGTATCGCTCCGACTACTCGCGTCGCAATGCGTTCAACGCCGACAACAGCCTGTTCCTGACCTACCGCAAGGACGGCTATTGGTTCGTCAATGATGCCAAGACGCTGAAGCCGATCGGTGACGCGCTGCCGAGCATGGCAACGGACTGCGAACCCGTTTGGTCTGAGAGCGACCCCAACATACTGTGGGCACTGCCTCCGTACGGCGAGGGCTGCAAGCTCTACGAGATCAACGTGGAGACCCGCAAAGTCGTCAAGACGTATGAGCTGCAGGAACGACTCAAAGCATGGTGGCCTGATGCTGGTCGCTGCTGGACCAAGTCGGAAGGCTCTCCGTCGCGTGACGGCCGCTACTGGTGCTGGATCATCGAGACCGCAGGCTATGAGGTCCGCGGCATCGTCGTCTATGACCGCGTGGAGGATAAATTCATCGCGCACATGAACGCGACGGTGAAGCCCGACCACACATCAATGTCGCCCAGCGGTAAATATGCGATCGTCTCGTGGGCCTACAACGAGCCGCTCGGGACCCGTGCATATACCCGCGACCTGACAACCAAACATCCAGCAGCAACGGTCAATGATCCGTACATCAAGCTGCACACCCAGTCCGAGCACAGCGATATCGCCATCACCAAAGACGGTCGCGAAGTCTATGTGGCTGCAGACTACACCGGCACCAATGGCCAAATCTTTATGGCTGACCTGGAAACCGGCCAGCGCACCAACCTGCTGTACATGTACGATCAGGGCACGGCAACGGCCTACCACATCTCCGGCAAAGCCTATGATGCCCCAGGCTATGTGGTTGTCTCGACATACCAAGAGCACCTGGGCAGCGACACCGAAGTAAACAACCTGCGGAACAAACCGCTGATGCAGTGGTACCACCGCAAAGTGTTTACGATCAGCCTCGAGGCCAGTCCGAAGTACAAAGTGCTGGCATGGGCCGACTCCGACCGCCTGAAACACTGGCCGGGCAACGACGGCTACTGGGCGGAACCGCAAGCGACCGTCAACAACAACCTGACTCGCGTCATGTTCAACTCGAGCATGAACAGCACCGACGTCAATGACATCGAGACGTTCATGCTGGCGATTCCCGAAGGCACTTTCCCGAGTGTCAGACGGAAGACCGACCTGAAGGCATACGTCAAAAAGGACGGTTCGACGGCGTTTACCGGCAATGTGGATGCAGGCAACCACAATGTGATCAACCTGGCCGCGCCTACTGCTGACAACCACGCTGCGACGAAGAAATATGTCGACGAGGAAATCAAGAAAATCCCGCAGGGAGGCGGTGGCGGCGCTGCAAGAACTGGCCGCGTCCCAGGCGAGATTATCGCCGTTCTCCAATGGCGTGGCTGCTCCGCTGGTGCAACACCTCCTGCCGGCGCGGTTCTGCAACCACTGGGGACGCTGTATAACGCCAACTTCGGTAGCGTCAAGTTCGCTTGGCCCGACGTCAAAGCACAAGACAACTTCGTAGTTGTGCTCCCCGACGCCGGTATGTATCTGTGCCAACTGGTCGCGATGAACAGCAGTACCCAGCCGATCTTCCTGAAAGACACGCAAGGCACGCTGGATGGCTTTGCAGGCCCTATGGCAGAAAATGCTGCAGTGCCGCTGGGGACTGGCATGACGTTCACCTTTGGTACTAATATCCCGAACAGGCTGATTCGCCTGCCAATCCACTGCCCGGGTGGCGCTCGCAAGCAGATCCCGGACATCATGGCAATCATCAGCTTCGTCGCACCGAAATCTGAGATCAAATAAATGAAACTGACCCCGTCCAGCGGTGACGATACCGCCGCGATCAGGTCAGCGGTGGCCAGCAATACTGATGTGGAGCTGGCCACTGGCAATTACCTGATCACCGACCAAATCGATATCGGGTCGGGCCAATGTCGCACATTGCGTGGCTCGACCGGAACTAAAGTTGTGATGCGCGGGAGAACCGGTACACGCGTAGGATTCTTGATCCGCAATCAGACGCACTTCGATCTGACCGTATCCGGCATCGAGTTTGAATGCCAAACGCTCGCAGACAACCAGGAAGGTGTGTTCTACGGCATCAACTGCCGTAACGTGACAATCCAGAACTGCAAATTCACTGGCATCACCCGTGGGCATGCAGTCTCCTTTGTGGATGCGTGCGACAATATCCGGATACTCTCCAACCACATCACAGCACATGGGCACGAAGACAAGCATTCGCCAGTCTGTATCAAACTACACGGCACGCTCAACGGAGTAACCCGCACACAGTGGCTTGCGTCCGGTACGCTCCCGTCTATCGTGCCGCTGACCAATAGCATCGTGGCTGGCAATTACTGCAACGGCGGCTACTACGGCGTATCGCTCTCTGCTGCACACCACTGCTACGTGGAAAACAATACGTTCGTGGATAACAAGCGCGGCGTGTCGTGCCAAGACCAATCTAACTACAATACAATCCGCAATAACGTCATCCGAGACAACATCTCCAGCGGCATCCACATTGCCTACGGGGCTTCGTACAACACGATCGCAAGCAATCGCATCTTCTCCTCAGTGACTCAAGGTCAGGGCATCCTGCAAAGCTATGTCGCAGCGAAATACAACCGCTTCGTCAGCAACGAAATGTACGTCACGAACACACGGTACGCCATCTACCTTGGCGTACAGGCAGATGGGTGTGTGGTCGAGAATAACCATGTGGAAGCGTCGCCAGAACGCGTATACATTGCTGTGGAAAGCGATTGGAATAGCAAATCTGGCTCTCGTGTCCATTACGGTTTTAATGCTTCTCCTGACGATAATTTCGCCAAGGGCAGCATGAAGGATATCCTGATCAGGAACAACACACTTGTACAGCTCAATGAGCAGCCGTCGATTTTGCTATCTGCAATCAACGCGTATAATCTCACCGGGGTAACCATTGCCGGTAACAGTCGGTACTGGAAACCAATCAATGTCGAAGAACTGAGATACGGAACAGGAACTCTGCAATATGTCCAATACTGAAGAACTGAAACAGCGCATCGATGACGGCGTGGCCGAAGTCGCTGGCCTGCAAAAGCAAGTCGCCGATCTGCAGCAGCAGATCTATGAGAAGCAAGTCGCTCTCGATCAACTGCGCGGCGAATACGACGAGGCTACCCGTGTGGTTGGCGACTCTACTTCTGTAGCGATCCAAGCATATCTGGCACGGCAAAACGAACTGGCCTCTCAGCGTGCTGCAGCCCGCGAGAAGCTGGCCGGCATGCTGGAAGTCGGTACGCTGGAAGAGATCGCCGAGTCTCTGCCCGTGGACAAGCCGCGTGCGAGGAAAGTAAATGCGCAGCCTGCTGAGTAACTATCTCAAGGCACAGAAGCGCCGCCAGAATGAAGCTATTCTGCGGCGCGCAAACGTATCCGCCGGCGGTGTGATGCCTGTCGGTGGGTATGTTCTGTTTGCCAACTCTCGCTATGAGCAGTGGGTCGAGGCCGGTGCAACGCTTCCTGCTGGCGCGCAGATTTCCTACAAGTACGGGGCTTGATCGATGATTGTCGAGAATGGGGATGGTGTGGTCGGAGCCAATAGCTATATCTCCGTGTTCTTCGCGGATGAGTACTTTGTCGCCCGCGGCAATGACGCTTGGGTAGGTACGATCAGGCAAAAAGAGGCTGCCCTCATCAAAGCGTCAGACTATATCGATCTGCGCTGGGGCAGTCTCGCCGGTGGCGCGCAGCTCAACGAGGAACAAGGGCTCGCATGGCCCCGTTGCTCGAAAGGGCTGCCAAAAGCCATCCGCAAAGCGTGTGCAGAGTATGCAGTGATTGCACTCTCGCAAACGCTTGCCCCAATTCCCCGTGTGGATGACTCCGGCGCAAAGACGATCGTCACCTCCAAAGAGGTCGGCCCGCTCAAGCAATCGTTTGCCCAAGTCACCGGCCAGACAAAGAGCGGGATTGCATCGATGTATCGCGAGTACCCAATCCCCGATGGGATGATGCTGTCAGTGATTGGCGGCAGCGCCCTCAACGGTAAGGTGCTGCGATGAGCAATCATGCCGTCTGGTACTGGCCCGAGTGGGTCGCGCTGGCGAAAGAAATGATCGGCGACGCTGCGCGTGAGGTGCAGTTTCTCTCGATCAGCAAGACGCCAGCCGACCCGACCAAACCATGGCAACCACAAGGAACTGTCGAGAATGTGGTACCCGGCAATGCTGTATTTGTCCCTATCGGCAGTGGTCTTGGCACAAACTTTGCCACGGAAGATATGCTCAAACGCATCGACCTCGTAGCCATCGTCGAGCCCAGGATCGATGTGGTTGCCAACCACAAGGTCAAGGACGATACAGGCAAGATCTACAAGGTCGAGTGGGTCCAAGAGCTGCGCCCCGGCGAAACCAAAATCCTGTCATACGTGGGGCTCAAAGAATGAAATACCTCGAAGCAAGGGATCATCTTTTCGGGATCGTGCGTGACGCCAATCTCGGTATCCATATCAACTGGCAGGATGTGGTTGGCAATACTCCAGCCACAGAAGGCACATGGGCAAGAGTGTGGTTGGCTCACTCCATCGGTGAACAAGCATCACTCTCTTGCGAAAACGGAATGAAACGCTGGAGATCGGCAGGAACGCTGGTCATCCAGATATACGAACCTGTCGCAAATGGTAGGCGTGATGGCTACAATATTGCGCAAAAGCTGGTAGATGCACTGCGCAACTACCGTCACGATAACCTGTGGTTGCGTCGGCCACAAATGGCTGAATACGGGTCGGAGGGAAATTACTCCCAGACTCGCGTGACTGCATTCTTTGAGTACGATGATTATGGCGACTTGTAAGTCAAACAAAATCGACTCCAACTCGACAGGGCTTCGCTTTGCTGAGGAAGAGTGTCTCGGGCTGCTGCCTGGCTCGCCCACGTGGTACCCGCTGGAACCGAACTCGTATTCCGACTTTGGCGGCCAAATTACCACCGTGGCGCGTAACCCGATCAACCAGTCACGTCAGCGCAAGAAAGGTGTAACCACCGATCTGGAAGCTTCTGGCGGGTTCAATCAGGACTTCACGTTCTCGAATACCACGCGCCTGCTGCAGGGCTTTATGTTCGCCGATATGCGCATCAAAGGCGGCAATGAGATGTTCGGCCGATCGTTCCAGACTGTCGGTATGACCGCTGCCAACGGCATCGGCGTGCAAGGTTCTATGGCACTTGCCGGCTTTGCTACTGGCCAACTCGTCAAACTCGATGGCTTTAGCGATCCGAAGAACAACGGCGTCAAAGTCATCACCGGCATCAACGGGCAGAACGCATCCGTTGAAGGCGAGACTGTTGATGCCGGACCCAGCTCACTGCACACTGCAAAAGTGATCGGCCACAGGTTCGGCAAAGGCCAGCTCGTGATGTCCATCGGTACTGACGGACGTTTCGCCCTGTCGAACGCTAACGCCGACCTGCCGCAGTATATCCAGCGCTCGCTGCTTCCGGGTGAGTGGGTCTATCTCGGCTCTGACAATCCTGTCTGCCGACTCGATAATAACAACGGCTTTGCTCGCGTCCACAGCATCAACACGCGGTTCATTTACTTCGATAAGTACACGTGGACGCCGCAGCAGGAGACGGCTACTGAGAAGTTTCTGGAAATCTACTTCCCGGATACGATCCGCAACGAGCTGGATTTCTCGCTGATCAAACGCCGTTCGTATCAGCTGGAGCGTACGCTCGGTGCCGATGAGAACGGGCAGATGTCTGAGTACCTTGTGGGTGCAATCCCCAATGAGGCTACCATCAACATCGCGCAGGCAGATAAGATCAACATCGATCTGTCGTTCGTGGCAACGGACAACGAGCAGCGTACCGGCCTGCAAGGCATCAAAGCTGGTCAGCGCCCAGAGCTGAATCCGGAGACCGCGTACAACACGTCGAGCGACTTCGCGCGCATCCGTCTGGCCGAAGTGAAGAATGGCATCGCAAGCAGTACACCGCTTTTTGCGTACGCTACCGAGCTGTCTATCTCGATCAACAACAACGTCACTCCAACGAAAGCTGTCGGTGTGCTGGGTGCTATTGATGCGTCGGCAGGTACGTTCGAAGTCGGCGGCAACATCACCGCTTACTTCGCCAACGTGGATGCCATGAAGGCGGTGCGCAATAATGCGGACATCACGCTCGATGTGGTCATGGTCAAGGAAGGCAAGGCCGTGATCATCGACATTCCTCTGATGGCACTCGGTAACGGTCGCCTGTCGGTCGAGCAAGACCAAGCCATCACGATTCCACTGGAAATCCAAGCCGCGCAATCGAACTTCGGTCACACCCTGATGTGGCATTTCTTCACCGCTCTGCCTAAGGCTGCAACCACCAAGTAATTTATCCCTCCTCGCTGTCATGTTGTAATATTGGGGGGTCTCGCAAGGGACTCCCCTTTTTTATGACAGAGAGAGAACAAAGATGAGCATCTACAGCAAGTTTGGTACTGACGTCCAGAAGGAAAGAGAAGGCACCCGTATCGTGGTTGACGTAACCAACGATGGCAAAGAAGTCGCCTTCTATATCGCCCGTAAAGGTGGCCGAAATGCCGAATATGCAGCTGCAGTGAAACGCCACTTCGAAGCCAACCGCGTAGAACTGTCCAAGAAACAACCGAGCGAACAGGCCACCATCGAGTTTATGTGCCGTGTGTTTGCTGACGCCGTCGTCAAAGGCTGGGAAAACGTCACGACGCCGGACGGCAAAGACCTGCCGTACAACAAGGACACTTGCGAAATCCTGCTATCCGACCTACCTGACCTGCTCGAATACCTCGACAAGCAAGCCGAAAACATCGAAAACTTCCGTAACGATGCCTGGGCGGAAGACGAAAAAAACTGACCGAGTGCCTGCGCTGGCATCTGAAAAATGATCCAGTGCAGGTAGAAATGATCCGTAAACAAGCCATCCAAAACGGATTTCCGGTTCCGCCAGAGATCGAGAATAAGCCCGAGCTGCAACCACATCTGCAGGTATATTGGATGGCTTTCTGGCAGCTCACGACGTGCCGCAACGCCCTCTACATGACCGAAGGACAGATCCCCTGGAATGTGGCTGAAGAATGGGGTAAAGGTGCTGGCATGACGCGGGATGAGCGGCAGGATTTGTGGTTGGCCATTAGTGCGATGGATAATGTCTACCTCAACCACAAATCTAAGCAGCTCGAACAAAATGCCAAAGCTAACGTCCCAGCAAAAATTAAATAACATCGCGAGACAAATAGAGGTCGGCACGCAGGATATGATCAAGCGCGTCGCCCTCGACATCGACAGCGCGCTCGTCCTTACCACTCCGGTGGATACAGGGCGGGCGCGTTCCAATTGGCAGGTATCGATCGGCAAGAGTGCGTTAGGTACGGTTGATACACCTTTATCGCCATCTGAAGCCATTGGCAACGCCAAGTCAGAGCTGTCAAAATTACGCGACTCCGACTCGAGTGTGCATATCACCAACAACCTGCCATACATACAGCGACTCAATGAGGGTTGGTCTCCGCAACAACCGGCAGGATTCGTTGATCAGGCGATTGCCACTGTGGTCGGCTCCATCCACAAACAGAGGATTCTTGGTAAATGACCACTGAAACCATAGACATTGTCGTCAAGCAGACCGGCGCAAAGCAGGTCGCTAAGGACATCGATCAGATAGGCGCATCTGCGCAGCGCTCCGAATCAATGGTGGATAAGCTCAGTAAGATGCTTAAGACCATTGGTGCGGCAGCCGCTGCAAAGAAGGTACTCGACTACGCGAATGCGTGGGGCGACTTCAACAACAAGGTACGATCAGCCACTAACACAGCGGCAGAGTTTGAGAAGGTACAAAAGGGGCTGATAAACGCAGCTCTGCAAACAGGGCAGTCACTAGAGTCTGTGTCCGATATGTACCGGACGATGAGTATCTCAGCCACGGAGCTTGGCAAATCTCAAGAGGATATGCTCAAGTTTACGCGTCTGGTTTCGCAAGAACTGGCCAACTCCGGTGTGGGGGCCGGTCAGGCTAAAGACGCGCTGTTGCAGCTGTCACAAGCACTCGGCAGCGGTACCGTCAGAGCGCAGGAGTTTAACTCCGTGCTGTCCGGGGCACCAAGCCTGATGAAGCGCATCGCAGAGAATGTGGATGGTGCCGGAGGTTCTATCGCCAAGCTGCGGGAGATCATGAACAGCGGTGGGCTTAAGTCTACTGCAGTGTTTGATGCCATCCTGAAGTCACAGAAGAGCATCGAAGAGCAAGCCAAGAAGATGCCGCTCACGATGTCCAGTGCGTTCACGAACTTGCAGACACAGCTCATCAAGTTCATCGGGCAGATGGATGAGAGCTTCGGAGTTACCAGTGCGCTGGCGAAGGGTATTCAGTTTATCGCCGACCACATGAGGGAACTTGCTGGCGTCGCCACTGGCGTTGGGGCAGCTATCGCAGTCGCATTCTCTCCTGCCGTTGTGGCTGCATTCGGCGCTCAGGTCTCGCGTGTATGGCTGCTTATGCGTACGAACCCGTTTATCGCACTGGCGGCTGCAGTCGGTGCTGCCATCGGCTATCTCTCCCAGTTCAAGGATGAGATCCGGATCGCCGGTGAGGGATCAGCAACGCTTGGAACGCTCGCAACCACAGCGTTCGACAGGATCAAGCAGAGCATTTCGTCGACTATCAGCTCTGTGGTTGAATTCGGTAAAAAGCTCTGGGATTCGCTGTCGTTTGGCGCGCTGGGGAGCGTCGTGGCCGGGTTCGTCAAAAAAATCAGCAGCTATTTCTCGAACTTCTTTGCTGGCGTCGGGGATGGCTGGTTCGGTGTTGCACGCGGAATCGCCCGTGTGCTTGACTCTCTCACGGCGGGAATGAAGCTCGCTGTGGACGTCATCACCAGCTTCTGGGGTGCTATGTTCAGCAGCATCCTTGAGGCCGGTAAACGGGCGTTTAACGGCATTCAGAGCGGTGTGGTTGGCGCTGCCAATGCCGCGATCTCTGCCATCAACAAACTCACCGGAAGCAACATCGTAGAGATCAAGGTTAAGCCGTTCTTTGATGAGAAAGATTTCAAGAATCCCATCAAAGCCGTACAAGAAGCCATCTCTCGCGACCACAATTCGCATACCGCAGAGAACGCCCTGGTTAGCGTTGGCAATGCGGCGAACGACACGCAGAAGAAGATTGACGCGCTCAAGAATAGTGCAAAGGACGCGAACGCAGAGATTGCGAAGGTGAAGATGCCTGCGCAGGGCAATGCTGCAAACGGCGGTAACGTCGTTATGGCTGGAGGTGTGAGCGACAAGAACGCAGAGCTGCTGCGCTGGCTGCAAGAGATGCAACGCGCAATCGATCCGATCAACGCTGCGATGAAGGAGTTTGCCGAGCGCTCCAGGTTCGCTATGGATGCGGTTGAAGACGGGACTATAACTCTGCAGCAATACAATCAGATCATCAGCCACATGACCGAGCAGTATCGCGGCGTACTGAATCCGATGGGCGAGATGCTTGCCGGGCTCGAGCGTGAAGCCGAGATGATCGGCAAGTCTCGCGAAGAACGCGAAGCTGACAATCGAGTGATGCAGATCGTTGCCGATCTGAAAGCGAAAGGTGTGGTTGCGACGGAAGAAGAGACAAAAGCCATCCATGAGCAGATCAAGGCAATGCAAGAGCAAGCCAAGATTGCCCAGATCGTGGAGGAGATGAAATACGAATCCTCGGCTGGTAGGGCGTCGAACATTGCTGACCAAATCAAGGCGCTGACACAGAGCGGACTTCAGGGTCAAGACTTCAGTGACCAGGTCAACCGCATTTACGGGTTTGCTCAAGAGGACAGCTTCAATCGCCAGCTCTCGCAGTACCAGAACTACCTGTCGCAACTGGATCAGCTCAAGCAGCAGGAGATCATCAATGAGCAGCAATACTCGCAGATCAGGCTGCAAATCCAGCAGCAAGAGAACGATTTGAAGCTGGCCAATGCATCGAATTACTTTGGCGCGCTGTCTGGACTGTCGACCAATAGCAACCGTACGCTGGCACGGATAGGTAAGGCTGCAGCTATCTCGCAGGCCACAATCAATATGTACCAGGCTGCGTCTAAAGCGTACGCTGAAGGCGGCATCATGGGGGCCGTTACGTCTGCGCAAGTCATGACGCAGGTAGTGGGGCTTATCAACCAGATTAGCTCGCAGAACCCACGATTCATGACGGGTGGTTCGTTCACTGTGGGTGGGTCCGGCGGTACTGACTCGCAGATGGTGTCGTTCCGCGCGTCCCCGGGTGAGCGAGTGACGGTGGCAACCCCCGCGCAGGTTCGAAAAGGCACGTCAGCTGTGGTTGATGGTAGCGACGGAAGTGGCGTGCAAACTGCTACAATTACTCCCAAAATCATCAACGTGCTTGACCCTGGGATCGTCGGCGATTACCTCAAGACCGATGAAGGTGAACAGATCGTGATGAACATTATCCAACGCAACAAGTCACAACTCGCGGAGCTTTGACAAACCATGGCGATGTCTTATTCCGAAAAGCAGGAAGCCATCATCCAATCTACAGGAAACAACCGGGTTCTCTGTAAAGGCTGGACGGGTGGCACAGATTACAACGGCGCAAAGACATCGCCAAACGGTCAGGCAGGCCAATGGAAGGGCGCCACCCTTGTTATGGGCGGTCTCCTCAAATGGCAACCCGAACAGGCGTCGTGGTGGCATGAATACGGCGCCGTCAAGAACATGGGCGCTCTGCAAAGCGTGTGGGACTGGAAATACTTCCAAACCACACAATCGTGGTTCGTGTTCATGGAGCAAACCGGCAACACGAACAATAACCTCGAGATGCGCGGCAATATCCGGAACATGACGTTCTGGGTGTTGCGCAAAGGTCAATCCACCTGGGAGCAATGGCAAAACACCAGTGATATCTACTGGGGTAACTACTTTGCCTACTCGATGCAATCTGCTGTCGGTCGCAACCCGCGCTTCTGGCGTGAAGGTAGCCACAGTGTGATTACCATCGAGGGGCAGCTGCGCTCTGTGTCGCACTTTGGGCCTTCGGTTATCTCTATTAGGTCACCGGAGACCGTGGAGGCCGTCATGGTTTCCGCCGAAGTACGTATGGACCCGTCCATGCCTGCTGGTACGAAGCTGGCTGTTCACATCGGTGGCGACCATAAGTGGATCGGCGACGGTGCATTCATGAACTACTACCCGGGTATGGGTGTGTCGCAACTGCAAGACCTGGGTCGCGAGTGGAAGCGCATATATTATGTGTCGCTGGAAGGTGCGCAGAACGACATGCCAGCGCGCCGGATTACGCAAGCACGGTTCCTTTCGTCGACTGTCCCGATGGATGACATGCGCGGTGGGGCAAATGGTGCGCCCGTACCGTCTCCTGATCCTACACCGCGACCACAGCCTTCGCCTTCGCCTTCGCCAACTCCCTCGCCTAGCCCTGCGCCATATAACCCAACGGCTACTGACTCGTACCAGGGTATTCCGCGCCCTACCACATTCGGTAGCATGCCCGGCAAGAACAACTTCTTCTGGATCAAGAAGAGGCCCGGTGTCGAGCCCGATAACATCGCGTGGTACGTCGAATTCAAGGCCGTGCAAGACGGTCGCGTCATGTCGAACTGGGACACCGAGCAAGACGTGCGGCTGATGTCTAACCGGAACAACTGGGATCCAGTGAACTGGAAATGGCCTGCGTATGTCGATACGTCCGGTGGTTATCTGCCCAGCGACCTGTCCAACGTCAAGGTTCAGTGGATCACGGTCGACCGAGCCAACATGAATAGCGTGTCGCCGCACAACACCATTGGTATCGGCGAAGACTACATCACGTACTGGGGTGAGGATGGCAGGAACATCGTCCCGCGTGCCCAGCTCAAGGAATCGACTGGTGGTGCTGCACCTACACCGTCTCCTGCGCCAACGCCTTCGCCTACCCCGAGCCCGGCTCCGATGCCGCAGCCTACGCCTGTACCAACCGGTCCGAAGATCGTGCCGTACAGCAATGCCGGCTATACGACGATCAGTAATGAGTACAAGCGCCTGTGGGGTCCGGCTGCCAATGGTCACGTGACCAACCTGTCCAACACGACGATTGGCCCGAACAAGTACACGTCGTTCCGCTTCCGTGCTTCGCGTGGTGGTCAAGTGTCTACTCTGCAGCTCTACTGGCAGGGTGGCAGCGGCTATGCGGCTGGTAACGGTGGCAACATCAAGGTAACCATCTGCAACGACGACGGCACGAACAACCACTTCCCTAATCTGGGGAGTGTGGTTGGCACGTTCTGGTTCAAGCCAGGCAGAAATACAGGATCGATCTTTGATGCCATGCGACCGACCGGCACAACCACACTTATGGCTGGCCGGCTGTATCACATCGTCTGTGAGAACGTCGATGGCAACCCGAGCGCCAACTATTTCTCGAACAACAGCCGTGCCGTCTACCACAGTACGGGCGCCCGTCCTAACCGGATGGCTGCGCTGACAGACTGTGAGACGCTGTACAACCCTGTTGGCAGTGGCTGGCGGTCGCTGACGGTCAATTACTCCAACTTCTCGCGCCAACCTATTTACGGCATCCGGTTTACCGATGGCGGAGAGATCGGAGAGACCCAGATGGAGGCCGCGTCGCAGATTGGCCGTACTGCATTCGAGTGGACTGCTTCCAGGTACGGTCGCGAGCTGTTTGACCCGCAGCCTACCGATATGGCATTCAGCGGGCTGTCTGTGGCTGCGTCAACCACAGGGGGTACGCTGTCCATCACGATTGGGCATTCTGGCAACGCTAACCTGTATACGTACGATCTGGTACGAGGTAACAACCGCAAGACTGAAGGCGCCAACATTTCTGTTTCACCGTGGGAGGACATCGAGTTTCCGTCCACGATCACGATTCCGAAAAACACGCAGTTCTGGGTTCAGCTCAAGCCGAAGAGCGGTACGTGGTACATCTCCGCAGCCCGTCGTGGTCAGGATCTCGGGCTTGCTGGCGCATGGACAAAGTCGCATTTCCAGCAGTTTGTGAATGGCTCTTGGCAGGGTTATAACAAGTGGAATGCCGGCGGTAACTGGATTGCGTCTGGTCGTTCCACTGATTCTCTGCCGGTGTACTTCACGCTTGCAACCACAGTGCCTGGTGGTGGTGGCAATCCCGGTGGCGGTGGAGGCGGTGGTAACACCCCCCCGCAAGTCGACAGAAGCAACGTCATCACCGGTGTGCAGGTCGAGAGCGTCACCCGCAATCTGGTGCGCTTCCACATCACCAAGCGCATTGGCGCCGGCACCGGCGTGAAGCTGCTCAATATCGAGCGCTATGGCAAGTACGGCGCCAACACCCAGTGGTGGCCGAATGGCGACAGAAACGAGTGGACGAACACGTTCCCGCAGTACACGCTCAGCGACAGCATTTCCGATCAGACGATTCTGTACACGTTTGATCTTGGCAAGATCAACATGCGCAATATCTTCGTGTTCGATAATGGAAAACAGCAAAGCACCAGGGAATGCTGCCAATAGGAAGGCACGTGGACAGAGTTCGGGAGGAGAATGGAGTTT
>ERZ773267.947-NODE-947-length-17481-cov-11.416160_pt1 | contig 17481 bp, 9 predicted proteins | sample MGYA00511959_ERZ773267 | MGnify/ENA primary metagenome ERZ773267 (study PRJEB29015, sample SAMEA2738165) | human oral metagenome | biome: human oral; feature: human-associated habitat; material: saliva | place: China | collected 2240 ... | reverse complement strand
TTTATCTCTTTTATTTGCATGATTTGAAAGAAAAATATAAATCTGAAGCTCTAGGTGAGAAAACTCTTGTTAAAAGTATAGTCAGATTTTTTTCTTTTTCAAATATTTTTTTCTTTTTCAAATAAAACCATAGTTTTCAAAAAATTATATCATCAGAAATAATTGTTTTGTCTAATAAATCTATTTTCTTAATCAAATAATAGCAAGATAAAGTACTACTTTATCCCTTTCTCCGCTATATTCATTTAATAATGGATATACTATCCTTTGATAAACATTAGAAGCTTTAACTTTATATCATTTATCTAAGTATTGTTGCAATTGTTCTTTGATTTTTTTTGAAAATTTGATAACCATTTTTCAGTTATGATATAGCCCTTCAGAAGTATATTCTAATGGTTCTCAAATTGGCAAGTAACTAAGGCTTAAATCAAATTTATGATTATATCATAATTGAACATCTTTCAATCATGTTACTAAATCTATGAAAGCTCAATCTCAATTATTTATTACATTACTTTTTTCTTTATTAGTAAATATTTTATAGAGTTCATTAAAAAATGAAAAACTATCTTTTCAAAGTACAATTAGATTATTCATAGCTCTTGTTAAACCTACATAAATTAGTCTTCTTCTTGCATCGTATTCGTTTAAGTTATTCCATCTATAGTTTTCATCAAATACCAAAATTACACTATTAAACTCTCTTCCTTTAGCTTGATGAAGTGTAGATACAATTATCTTGCTTTGCTTAGAAAGGTCAGATTCTTTCATTCACTTAAAGAAATCTACAATCTCTGTATAATAAATCTTTTTGTAAGATTCTAATAGCTCTTTTACTACAATTCATAAGTTTTTAATATTTCTATTTTCTCAATAATACTTTCTTAATTTTTCATAAGTTTCTTTAATATCCTCTCTTTTTACCTCATTTAAATCTTTGAAAGTGTTAATAAAATTATAAAATTCTATTGATAAATCTAAGGTGTATCACGTATCTTTTAGAGCTATTTGAACATCATTATATCATGCTTTCTTAAGGAGATGAGCTAATTTTAAAGCTTCTTCATTAGTATAACACAGGATTCAAAGTGTTTGTTTATCATCATGAGATGATACTATTTCTTTAGTATAATAAGCTATATCATTACAATAATTACTTCAATTAAACTTCACTATTTTAATAATTTTCCCCAATTCTTTAGTTTCTTTTCTAGCTGTAACAAAATATTTACCAGCTTTAATTCTATTCCTAGCTGGAGTGATGAATGCAGAAGAAATATCAATAATATCTTGATTGGATCTATAATTTTTTGTTAGGAAATATGGTTTAACTTTATAATCATTTTCAAAAGCTCTGATATATTTCACATTACCTCCTTGGAATTCGTAAATATTCTGATCGTCATCTCATGTTGCAATAACTCTCATCTCTTCAATTTTAGATGATTGTTCTTTAATTGTTGTTACAAATTGATATTGTTCATCATTAATATCCTGAAACTCATCCAAAACGATAACAGAGAAAGGGAGCTGGATATCATTATCTTTTAAAAAGTTTATTGCATCTCTAATAACATTTTCATTATCTCATTTTTCTTTATATTCTTTTCAAAGAAGCTTATAAGCATATGAATGAAAGGTATGGATATTTAATCAATATCATTCCCATCAAAGTAATTGAATTATTCTCTTTTTAAGCTCAAACTTTGCAGCTCTTGAGAATGTTAAAAGTAAAAATTCATCATTTCTAACTCCATCATTGAGAATTAATGAGGCGACTTTGTGAACGATGGTTTTTGTTTTTCCAGCTCATGGTCATGCAATAATTAATTCATTACTTCTTTTTCTTTCTAGAACACTTCTTTGTTCATTAGATAATTCTTTAATTAATACATTATATTTTTCTTCAGTCATAGGACGATTTAAATCCTTTCTTCCTGGAAAATATTTTTCTTTAAACTCACACTCATTATAATTAAAATAATCTTCAAGATAACTCTCAGAATTCTTATTATTATCTGCTAGCATTAGAGCATATTCTTGCATATATTTAACTTGTCTAATCTTACTTTCATAGTAATCTTTGAAGATAATAAAATCTTCTTCGGTAAATTGTTTTCAGAATTTTAACCCTTTGTCAAACACATAACTAGTCCAATACATAAATAAACCCGATTGAATCTTTAGTACTCACATTTTATGAAGAAATACTAAAGCTTCTTCAATATCTTTTAGCTTAATATTTTTATCAACTTTTTTTCTCATCTTTTGAATACATTCATTCATTGATAATTCAAAATAGATATTCCTATTTGAGCGTTGTTCATAAGAAGATGAAATATCATAACAGAAACTAAGAACTTTTCCTGAGAGATCTAAAATTTGATAAACCTTTTTCTTGAGGTCTAGAATCGATTTATTTAGTGTTAATTTGTCTTTTTTTAGTGTAATGTATTTTCAATGAACAATTTTTTCATTGTTTTGTTCTGCTTCCATTTCTGCATATTGGTCTGGTAATGATGAATCATTAACTTGTTCTTCATTACTTTTATCTGAATTAAATTTAAGATTCTTTAGAAAATTAAATATATCTCAAATTTCTTCTATTAAGGTATCTTTTCCAAGCTCTTTTGATATTTTTGTATTTAATTCATATCTATCAAAATCTTGTATAACAAATGTTGGACTTCAAAGAATAGAAACTTTTCATTGTATGTTTAATAGAACTTTTTCAATAATTTTTTTAATAAATTCAAAATAAATTATAGATGTCGTTACTTTATCTCCACTTATATTGAGAATTCCTGAAACATCATTATCTTTTTCTATTAATTTTAAACTCTGTAGAATATTTATTAATCATCTTACTTTATATTGATTTAATCATATTTGATCTGGAATTTCTTCAATACAAATTATTCTTCAAGATATAATTAATTTTAAAATTTCTATAGCAGAATCTTTATCTTCATCTGATAGATATGGAATATTATTAATTACTCCTATTCCTTCAGATAGCGTTTTTATATTCTTAGAAGTAGCAAAAACTCTGGTATGATTAAATTCTCTCTTTATAAATTCTAGCTTCTCTAATAAATATAAGGTTCTTTTCATCTTGTTTTCTAAAATTTCTTTTTCTTCTTCTCGTCTTTCTGGATCTTGTTTAATATCAATCCATGAAGAATCTAGGATAAGTTGCTTAATAGAAGACATATATTTACGATGAGCATCTGTATTATTATTATCGAATTTTTGCATTTTATGAGTAAGTCATTGAACAAGCTTTTTAACTTGTTTAATATTAATCTCACTACGTTTCTGAAGTCTGAAATTTTCATCGATATCTTTTATTGTATAGAAAATTATACATTGAGAAATTCATCAATCTCTTCCTGCTCTTCATGCTTCTTGAATATAATTTTCTAATGATTCTGGAATTTCATAATGAATAACAAATCTTACATTATCTTTGTCTATTCACATTCAGAAAGCATTGGTAGCCACTATAATTTTTTTTCATCATTTTTTCATAAATTCATTCTGGATTCTTCTTTTTTTATCTATATCAAGATTACCATGATAAAATAATGCCACCTCACTATCAAATTCTTGGTTAATAAATTCGCATAATTCTTTGGTCCTTCTTCTAGTTCTGGCAAAGATAATACATGACAGACTATCATCTTTTGTTATTATTTTATCTTTAAGAATAGAGATTAATCTTTCTTTTTTTTCAGATTCATTCTCAAATTTATAAACAGAGTAGTGGAGGTTGTCTCTTTTAACAGTTGATACATATTCCTTTAATCCTATTCATAAATTATCATTGAAATATCACTTAATCTCCGCTGTTACTTCTTCTTTAGCAGTAGCTGTAAAACATGAAATCTTCACACGATAATTTCAATCTTCATCTTTAATACTATGATTTTTTTCTCCTAACGTCTTAATAAAATCTCAAATAAATAGATAATCTGGCCTAAAATCATGTCACCATTTACTAAAACAGTGAGCTTCATCAATAATAATTCTATCAATATTCCTTCATTCTAAAATACGTAAAGTACTTCTACTCCTTAACATTTCAGGAGATACGTAAAGAATATCAACTCAACCAGTTTCTATTTGTTCAATAACTTCTTTTCTTTCTAATGGATTTAATAATCCATTCAAGAATCAAACATTTTGAATATCTTTTTTATTAAGACTATCTACTTGGTCTTTCATAAGAGATTGAAGAGGCGAAATAACAATACTTAAGGCTTTTATAAATGTTTTTAAAATATATTCTATGATACACAGAATTCATATCTAATATACTTGATAAACTTCAATCCCTTCTCTCAATTTTTATAAATCTCATTTCTAAAATAATAATCAAATAAAACTGACTAATTTTTTTGCATATCTTTCCTTTTGCTAGGTTTGAAAAAAAGGAAAGATACAAACAAAATAAACAACAAAATAAATAACATTTTAACTATCTTTTAAGCTTCTAAAAAAAGTATAATCAACAGCCTTTAAAACAATAAGAACTCAAAGAACAATACTTATAACATTGGAAATATCATAAATTCCATAAATATTATTAATCTCCATTTCACAATCTTATTTTAGTCAAATAAAAAGCAAGAACGAAAAACATAGAAACAAAAAGAACTGGTGCAATCTGAAATAAAATATAAACAATATTCCAAAACACTAATTTAAAATTGGTTTCATAAAATTCTATCATTTTCTTCTAAATATAAAGCTAAAAATCAAACTAAATACCAAAGTTGAAATAACAATTATTAATATATGAGTTGCAAAGACTTTAGGAGGTAAAACCACTGGTAATTGATCCTTAAATTCAACAACAGCCTTATCAAGATAAGTTTTTGCAAAATTTAAGCCCTCTTTTTTCAAATACATTATTTTGAACGATTAAGAAATAAACTAACTAAAGATAATGCAACAACAGCTAAAAGAACAGGAGTTCAGAACGAACCTAATACATCTTTTACCCAATGTAGAATATACACTAAATTTTGATCCATTATTTTTTTGGGAAAACAAAATAAAATAAGAAGTGTCTAACATAATACATAAATAAAGCCAAACAAATCATAGCACCAGTTGCTAAGAAGAACTCAAAAAACAAAGTACTAATATTATTAAATGAATCTTTATCTATGCTATAATTTGGTTTTTCTATCTGTGTAATGATAGTTGATCCAGAAACCGTTTCAGCCTTTAAACCTTTAGGCAAGGTTAAAGAAGATTGAATAGGAACATTATGCCGAGTATTATTAGAATTGTATTGGATCTCATAACCTACGAATGATCAGCTTTCTGTCTCTAATTGGAGTTCTCAATCAGCTCACTGGTTCAATTTTGTTTCTAAAGCAGAAATTTGGTTTTGGAGTGATTCAAGTTTTGATTCTATCATAGTATCCATTAAATTTTTTCTTTAATCAAGTAAAAAAGGTTTCTTTTGGTATCTGATGAATTTTAAGAGCTTCTCTGAATTGCTCATAATTTAAATCTTTAACCCTTAAATCAGGATAACCACAAATATGATAAGTCTGATATTCTTCTAATAAAGCTTTACGATAACCTTTAGAAAAGAATTCAAATAATTCCAGAATTGAAGTAAGTGGCCAAAAAAACTCTGAAGATAATAAAGCATTGTCTTTATAAGTTGTAGCTTCTCAATCATTTGTAAATTTGGTAGTAGTATCTGTTTCTATATCTGCTACATCTCCCTTATTTAAATATACTCTTTTTCTAACAAATTCTACAAGACCCCAATTATTATAACTGTATTCTTCTACATAATCAGAAAGTCTACGAACATAAATATCAATTTGAGTTAATCTTTGAGTAATAAAAACCACTCTAATTTTCCTTTTTCTACACTGTGTAAATATTGTTTTTAAATCATTCAATATACTTGCTTTTGTTAAACTTTCTCTTGCTCATAAATAAAGGTGTGCTTCATCTACAATCAAGATAATATCTTTGATTTGATTACGATTTCCATAAAAATCTTGAATATTTTTATTAGTTTCTATTGAATATCTCCCCAAAATATCAAAGACTTTCAATAGATCTTCAGTAGTACTATAATAATGATCAACAATAGAATAAGGAACATTAGCTATAATATATGTTTTTTCTTTATCTACTTTAAAAAGTTCTAAGAAAGATCAAAAGGTTTTTCCACTTCCAAAGTTTCACATAACGCAAGAGAGTCAATATTGCATATTTCAGTAGGACTAAATAAAAGTAATTTAATTTTTTGAAGATTATGATAGTCTTTTTCTCTTTGCATTTTCCTTATTGCATATTTTACCCAAGCATAAAGGCTATTTTCTTTCTCCATATCATATAATCTTTTTTTGTGTGAGCTTGTATTATCTGATATACTAAATCAGAAATCTACAAAACCCCTTATATCATCAATTTTTATGTATCTTTCATAATTATCCATTCAATCAGAGTTAATTTGAAGCTCATATCTCATTATTTCAGAATAACCAAAGTATTCAGGGTAGAGCCAAGAGGTTCATCTTGCAAGAATCTCTTTCTTTTTATCATAATATCTTATAAAACGAGCTGACTGACCTTTACGACCGAAAACAAGATACTCTACATTATTTTCCTTTTCTACTTTACCCTTTATACTTGTTTTCAATGAATTCTTTTTTTTGAAAGCATATTTTGAACAATCTACTGTATAATCTACACGAGTAAGCTTAATCTCATCCATTCCAAAGTAGCTTTTAAAGATAAGTTCTATATTAGCCCATAAATTATCTTCACGAATAATCTTTAAGCCTTTTCAATATATATCAACTTTCAATACTACTTCTCATCATATTTGGATTTCCCAAATCCTAAACAAACGAACACTCATACCCATATATGAATAACTACCGAAAGCCTGAAAGGTAGATACTCATTCATTTTTTTCTATACTTATCTTACCAGCATAGAAACTTGGAGCATTATCACTAGAGAGCAAGCTTAAAGTTTTTCTTCTATTCCACTTTCCATAAAAAGCTAAATAATCAATGAAATCACATAAAACTTTATCTCTTTTTGTAAATTTAATATATTTTCAAATTTTATTATTTGGTGAAATATATGTTTTTGGCTTATAGTTCCTCATTTTAATGAATAAAGTTGAGAAATAAAAATTGGGACACTTAAAAGCAGTTTTTTACCCCATAGAAATACAAGTGCGAAACTATCAAAAAGCCTATTTTTTTACATTCTTGGGGTGCCGACTATTACTAAGGTCGGCACCCTCTGATTTTATTCTTCCATTTCTGAAGCTACTCCAATCTGTTCTGTAATCACTACATAAAGACCTTTTAACCCTAAATTATAATCCTTTGGATCATATACATTTTCAAATAAATCAAAGAATTCTTCTTTGGAAAGATAAAAATCTCTAGATCATCTTACAGGATATTTACTTTGTAAAATCGCTGTAATTCCATACTTTTCTTCTCCTGTTTTTTTGTCTTTGAAGCTATAAGCCCCAATAATTGAATAATACTTCTTCATTTTTTAAATAATTAATTAATAAAATACAAAAGGAGTTTTTACCATAGAAAAACTCCAAAAAAAGCTATCTAACTCTTAAAGCTCCTCTAATGTACTTAGCAATGAACCTAAAGAATCCAACTAGAACTACAATACTGACAGTTCCAATAAGGATTGCAGGGATCCATCCACCAAGAGAGGCAACTAACCCAGAAACCTGAGTTGTAAGCATTGTGGTAAATGCTTCAGGTACTGGAATTCCACTTGCAGTCATTCTCTATATAGTGTAAGAAATAAAAAGATCAGATATAAAAAAGGAGAATGCAAAGCATTTCTCCCTTATGTTATACTATATCATTACTATTATTTCTCTAATTTAGGTGAGTTTTTTTAATGAAATGAACCATATCAAATCTTCAATCAACAAATTCAGAGAAAACTGTATTTAATTCTTTTATCAAAATATCATCTTCATAGATTTTTAATGCTGATAGTTCTTTATTGTAAAATTCAAAAAAGAACTTAAATTCTTCTCTGTTATATAGAAGTGAATAATAAATATTCTTATCGTTTATAGGAAATTTATTAAATCCATTCATGCAATCTATAAAGAGATTTCTGCATTTCAAAGCATCTTTTTCTGAATCATTTTCTTTATCAATAAACTTATAATCTTTAAGAAGTCTATGATATGGTTTTTCGATATTTATAAGAGTTGAAAGATAAAGTGTGTCAATAACTCATCTTTTAAAAACTTTATAATTAATAGCTCAGTCTCTTCATAATTGTTTTAAATCATGATGTAAAATGTTATGTCATACTAGATATTCATATTTAAGAATTATATTATTGAATTTATTAATATATTCCTCATAATCTTTGAAATTTTTACGTTGTATTTTATTATGTTCTCATGCATGATTACTTTCTGGATTATAAACAAAATCTACCCATCAAATTTCTTTGATATTTTCTTGTTCTTTAGTTCATGTTTCTAAATCAAAGAACAGTAAGTTCATTATCTTTAATTTTGTTTCAAAAATAAAGTAACCATTATACAAATATATTATAATCAGAATTTAAAATTTTACAAAAAATAGAGTAGTTATAAAGCTAAATTTGCTCTTACATATTTTTATTTTTTATGTTACATTTAATAAGATTATTTTATTTAAATTTCTGGTTTAAAACTATAAATATTAGTAATAATCCAATGAATTTAATAGATATGCTGAATATACAATAAATTACCTTGCACAATATATCTTGTGCAAGGTAAGAGTGGTTTTTTGAAAAATCCAAAGTTTTCTTAATTCTCAATTATTTAAACTAATTAACCAAAAATTAGTACCAATAGAAATAATATTTTTCATCAAGAGTTGTGCTTGATTAACTATTTACGGGCAATCTCCCCTACTTTGCACAATATAAGAAAAATATCAGTATCTTATGTATAATCCATTTTTTTGCTTTAGTGGAATATCTTTCAGGTCACTTTTCTCTTATCTTTTCAATTGCAAATAGCGTACTCATATCGCTTTAAATTGGGGAAATCCACTCCTCTCCCCTACACGCAACAAAAACCACCAAAACGCCAACTGAAGACATCATAAAATAGAGTAAAAATCCCCCCAAGTTTGCTTATTTCACCTTGCTTAATGTCATCATATTGATATAAGTTTCCCTATGAGATTTACCTCATTTTCGCATTATATGAATAAGCAACAATTGGCAGCTAGGATCCGGGCTATGGCAAATGATATGAGATCCAAAATCGCAGCAAATGAATATAAAGATTTTATCTTATGATTTATGTTTTACAAATTTCTCTGAGACAAAGAATTGGAGTTTTTGCGTAAGCAATCAATTTCACCAGAAGAAATAAGGGAACTTTCAGAAGATGATCAAGAAACTACAAATTTTATAAAAACCAATTTAGGATATTTTATAGGATATAATAATCTCTTTAGCACCTGGACAGAGAAATCAGATTTTGATATTTCTGATGTGACAGATGCCTTGTCTGATTTCAACTACAATATCCACGAAAATCACAAAAATGTGTATGAAAAGATTTTTAATACGCTCGAGACCTGACTGAGTAAACTCTGAGACAATACCAAATCACAGACGCTTGCTGTAAAAAAAATCATAAATCTGATCAAAACGATTCCGATGGATTCAAGTTCAGATTACGATGTATTAGGGTTTATCTATGAATATCTGATTTCAAACTTTGCAGCAAATGCTGGGAAAAAGGCAGGAGAATTCTACACTCCTCATGAAGTATCACTCTTGATGTCTGAAATCATCGCCCATCACCTCAAAGACTCTGACCAAATAAAAATCTACGATCCTACGAGCTGATCAGGATCTCTCTTGATAAATATCGGGAAATCCGTAGCAAAACACATAAAAGACCCAAAATCCATCGTCTACTACGCTCAAGAACTGAAGTCTGAAACTTATAACCTCACCAGAATGAACTTGGTAATGAGAGGCATCTCTTCTCACAATATCCACTCAAGAAATGCAGATACGCTCGAGGACGACTGGCCTCAGACAGACGAATACTGAAATATAGAAGATCCGCTTTACCTGGACGCAGTAGTGTCCAATCCCCCATATTCTCAAAAATGGAGCCCACAATACAAAGAGTGAGATCCGAGATATGCTGGATATGGAATAGCTCCACAGGGTAAAGCTGACTACGCTTTTCTACTCCATGATCTCTACCATATCAAACCAAATGGAATTATTACAATCGTGCTACCGCATGGAGTGCTCTTTAGAGGAGGAGAAGAGTATGAAATTAGGAAAAACCTCATCGAAAAAAATAATATCGACACGATCATCGGTCTGCCTTCAAATATCTTTTTTGGTACCTGAATCCCTACTATCATCATAGTGCTAAAAAAGAGAAAACCTGATACCAATATCCAGATCATCGATGCATCTAAATTTTATATCAAAGACGGCAAAAACAATAAACTCAGAGCCTGCGATATCAAAAGAATCGTCGATATCATCATGGCCAGACAGGATAAAGAAAAATTTTCGAGGATCGTTTCCAGAGATGAGATCGTCGAAAACGACTATAATCTCAATATCCCTAGATACGTAGATAGTTCTGAGACTCCAGAGCAGCGAGATATTTACGCAACCATGTTTGGAGGAATCCCAGCTCAAGAGCTCAATACCTACGATCATTATTTTGAGCTTTTCCCTTGACTCAAGGAGCAGCTTTTCGATAAAAACAATCAAAAATACTTCTCTGCTAAGACTGAAAATATCACCGAAGAACTCAAAAACCACCCTGCCGTCCTCGCCTACAAAGAAAACTTTGAAAAAACCTTTGCTCCTTTTAGGCAAATCTTGAAAACTGAGCTCATCAACTCGTATCAAAAAATCGACGTCAATGCGATGGAATCCAAGCTCTGAGATCAGCTTTTTAACCTTTTGGATACGATTAAGCTCGTAGACAACTATGATGCCTACCAAATCCTCTCAGACAACTGGACCAACATCTCCGGAAATATCGAAATCCTCAAAGCAGAAGGACTCGATGCTTGCAAAAAAATTGACGAAAACCTCGTTCGAAAAAAGGACGAAAAATCCAAAGAACTCATCGAAGTAGCTGATGGATACAGAGGACGTATCTTTGATTTTGAAGTGATAAAAAAATATAAACTCCAGGAGGAAACTGCAAACATCGAAGAGCAAAAAGAAGCCTTGACCACTATCACCGCTCAGTATGAAGAACTCTTCTCTAATCTGACAGAAGATCAGCAAGAAGCCTTGTGAGACGCCATCTCAGAAGAATCTTTTGTTAATAGAGAAATCGCCGCAAAAGCCAAAGAAATCAAAAAAGAAAACAAAAACCTGAATTTTGACCAGGAGAGTTCTGAATTCATCGTTTTGAAAGTAAACGCCCTCATCGAGCAAGAAAAATCTCTCAATAAATCCATCAAAGAGCTCGAAGCACAGCTCTTGACCAAGATCATGCATACGATGGAGCATCTAAGCGATGAGGAAATTGTGCAACTCTTGGAGCATCAGTGGATCGACCCGATCATGGATCAGGTGCATGAACTCTTTGACACAGCACTCAAGGACTTTGCCAAAGGGCTCCAAAAACTATCCGAAAAATACGCCATTACCCTTTCAGATCTAGAAACCCAGATCCAAGAGAGTGGGAAAGCCCTCTCCGAGATGATCGACGAACTCAGTGGAGATGTTTTTGATATCCAAGGATTAGAAGCTTTTAAATCCTTATTGAACGACTAATGAAACTGCCAAAGATAAGATTTAAGGGGAGGAATTCTCGGACAGAAAAATTTATCAAACAAATATGAAAAATTTCTACCGGGAAAAGCAATACTCAAGATCAAGCAGAAGACTGAAAATATCCATTTTTTATTCGTTCAGATATCGCATTAAAAAGTAATAAATTCTTATTTGACGAAGAAGCCGTTATTACTATTGGAGATTGAAATATTTGAAAGGTTTTCCATTATATAAATGGGAAATACGACTTACATCAAAGATGTTATAAAATAAGTGATTTTAAAGATATCTCTTGAAAGTATTTTTATTATTATTTTTCTACCAAATTCTACAAAAGAGCGATGTCTATGACAGCAAAAGCAACTGTTGATAGCGTCAGATTGGAGATGATTTCAGATATGTTAATTAGATTCCCCTCACTTTCAGAACAAGAAAAAATCTGATCTCTTTTTGAGCAGTTAGACTCGCACATCAGCAAAAACCAACAGAAACTCGAAAAACTCAAAAATATGAAGCAATCCTTCCTCCAAAAACTCTTTCCCAAAGACTGATCTGCGCTCCCTGAGCTGAGATTTAAGGGATTTGAAGGAGCTTGGGAAGAAAGGAAATTGGGAGAGATATGATCAATTCTTACTTGATCAACACCTTCTACATCAATTAAAAATAATTATTCAGAAAATTGAATGCTTCGAGTAACTCCAACAGATATAAAAAACAACACGATTAAAGAAACAGCAAAAAAATTATCATTTGATTGACAACAAGTTGCAAGAATAGTTCCTAAATATTCAATATTAGTCACATGTATAGCAAGTATATGAAAAAATACAATGTTACTAGCAGAGTGAAGTTTTAATCAACAAATTAATGCTCTAGTCCCTAATCCTGAAAGAACTAATTCTTATTTCTTACTATCTGAAAGTGAAATACGATCTAATAAAATGAAAAATCGAGCTTCATCATGAACAATGCAAATTGTTAATAAATCTGAATTTTCTAATATTAGCACATTCATCCCCTCACTTCCAGAACAAGAAAAAATCTGAGCCTTCTTCGAGAAACTCGACACACAAATCACCCAGCAATCTCAGAAAATCCAAAAACTCAAAAACCTAAAACAATCCCTTCTAGAAAAAATGTTTATCTAATACCCTCCTCTCTATGTCCAAAATTTACAATAGCGAACTCGCATTTGAGGCTGATGTCGTTGAAGTCCTCCAAAAACACGGACGATCTCCAGAAGTCATCAAAAATCCAACCGAAAAAGATCTCATCCAAAACTGGAAAAATATCCTCTTTGCCAACAACAACACCAGACAAAAACTCAATTGATGTCCATTGACTGACTCCGAAATGGATCAGATTTTAAACCAATTGAAAAATAAATCAGTTTTAGACTTAAATAGTAATTTTATCAATGCGGTGTCTATTGCGATTACTAGGGACAACCCTGACGACACGCTCAATTGTGGGAAGGAAATCAGACTTCACATCTATAATAGAAAGGAAATCGCCGCTTGATCCAGCATTTATCAGATCGTCGAACAGCCAAAATTTGACAAAAAGAATAAAATCCTGCCTGATAGAAGGTGAGACATTCTTCTTTTGATCAATGGAATGCCAGTCATTCATATCGAACTCAAAAAAAGCTGAATCCCCGTCTATCAAGCCTCTACCCAAATCCAGAAATATCACAAAGAAGGAATGTTCACAGGAATCTTCTCTTTGGTACAGATCTTTGTAGCAATGACGCCAGAAGAGACGCTCTATTTTGCCAATCCATGAAATCGAGAGGAATTTGATAGAAAATTTTTCTTTCACTGGGCTGATTTCAATAATAATCCGATAAATGAATGGACTGAAGTCATCGAAAAACTCCTCTCTATTCCTATGGCGCATATGCTCATTTGATTTTATACCATCGCCGACAATGGCGATAGCAAACTGAAAGTTTTGAGAAGTTATCAGTATTATGCCGCCAATGCCATCGCAAATAAGGTTTCCAAGTCCAAGCATCATCACGAGAGGCAAAAAGGAGGATTTATCTGGCATACAACAGGTTCATGAAAGACGATGACCTCGTTCAAGACTGCGCAACTCATTGCCGCCTCAAATGATGCCGACAAAGTCGTGTTCTTATTGGATAGAATTGAACTCTGAACACAAACCTTGAGAGAATACAGAGGATTTGCCGACAATCCGCAAGACGTTCAAGAAACTGAAAATACTGAAATGCTCATCAGTAAACTAAAAAGTGATGATAAAGATAAAGTTCTCATCGTGACTTCTATCCAAAAGATGAGCAACATCTCAGAGGAAAACATCAAACTCCCAAAAGTATTAGACAAAATCAGATCCAAAAGAATCGTTTTTATCATCGACGAATGCCATAGAAATACCTTCGGTACTATGATGGCAACAATCAAGGAAACCTTTCCTGATGCGATGTTTTTTGGATTTACAGGAACGCCAATCTTTGATGAAGATGCAAAAAACTGAGACTTTACTAGTTCAATCTTTGGAGACGAATTGCATAGATACTCCATTGCAGATGGGATTAGAGATGGGAATGTATTAGGATTTGATCCCTATCAGTGTCTTGCCTATAGTGATACTAAACTCAAAAAAGAAATCGCTCTTTATATCGCAGGAGCCAAGGGAGTTGACACCATGGATGAAAAGCAGCAAAACACCTATGATAAAATCATGCAAGAAAATATGATCCAGATAGAAGAACGTATCACCTCAAACATGAATATCTACGGAGATCAGTTCAAAAAAGAAGTCATCAAGGATATCTTGGACTGACGAGATACGCTCAGTGTAAAATGAAAGTATTCTGCGATCTTTGCGACCAGTTCTATTCCTGACGCGATTAGATATTACCAACTGTTCAAGAGTTCAGATTTTTCTCACTCTTTAAAAATTACAGCATTATTTGACGCAAATATCGATAATAATGATTGATTTCACATCAAAGAAGACGGATTAGTCGAGATTTATACTGATTATAATGAAAGGTACGGAACCAACTATTCGCTCTCCACTGCAAAGGATTTTAAAGATAATATCTGAATAAGATTTGCCCGCAAAAAACAGTTTAAACATATCAAACCAGAGGAAAAGATAGATATTCTCATTGTCGTAGATCAAATGCTAACAGGATTTGACTCCAAACGAATCAATACCCTCTATCTAGATAAGGTCATTCAAGGAGCCTTAGTCATTCAAGCCTTCTCGAGAACCAATAGAATCGCTGAGAATGATAAACCCTTTGGAGTGATAAAGTACTACAGAAAACCTCATACCATGAAACAACACATAGAAAAAGCCGTCAAAATGTACGCAGGAGACAAGGCTTTTGGTATGTTTGTAGATAAGATCGAGGAAAATGTAAAAGCACTCAAATCGCTCAATAAAGAAATTCACGATCTCTTCATAGACAATGGAGTAGAAAACTTTGATAGGCTCCCAGCAGACAAAGCATCTCAAAAGAAATTTGAAAATCTATTTAGAAAGTTTAATAAAATATTAGACTGAGCCAAAATCCAGTGATTTACCTGGAAAGAATACTGAGACCCCTCTGGTATTTTCAACCAAGAAAGATATCAAGCATTAGTTTTGAGATATAAAGAAATCAATAAAATTCCTTGAGAAACTCCTCCGCCTCCTGAATGAGAAATCGAACTAGATCTTGATCCATCTATCATAAGTATCGATACTCAAAAGATCGATGATGACTATATGAACAATCACTTTGTAAAATATTGTGTAGCATTGTCCAGATGAGAGGCAATTGGAATTCTCCTCCAAAATTTGCACAAAACCTTTGCCAATCTCGATCAGGAAGACCAAAAGTATGCCAATATTATTATCAATGATATTCAGTGATGAAAACTTCTCATCGACGAATGAGAATCAAAAACCTTTAGAGATTTTATTACTGAATACAAAAAAGAAAAGGAAGATAAAAATATCGCTAAACTTGTAGAGATATTCTGAGTAGACGAAAACCTCTTGAAAGAACTCATTATCTCTAGTGCTTGATCCGATACGGTGAATCCTTATTCAAAATTTGAACAATTAAAACAAGGAATCGATAAAGAAAAGGTTAAACACTTCTTTGAACAAAAAGAATGAACTAACCTATCAACACTTAAAATAAATATTAAAGCTTCAAATTTTCTAGAGCAATTTATTTTATGTGGTGGATTTGAATTTTAATCATAGAGATTACGTTTACTAACGATAAAAGATGGAAATTATTCGAATGATCTTAAAAAGAGAGGTTCTTTCCTCTCTTTATTAAATTACTAATTTTTTATTCCTTTCCACAACATTTCTTATATTTTTTCCCACTACCACAAGGGCATGGATCATTAGGTCTTACTTTTCCTTCTGATTTAATAACTTTTTGAGCAGGTCACTCCTCTACTTCAAACACTTCAAAATCATCATTATTTTCAAAAATCTGAGCCCTACTGTCTTGGACTTTGGTTTCAGGTTTACTTGCTTGTTGAGGGATATTTTTGCTTGCTGAAGTCAGAATTTCAATTACTTTTTCTTCATTACTTTCTTCTTGAATAAGTTGTCCTGACTGCTGAACTGCAATTGCATCAAAATCTAATTTTAATAAATAAGATGCTGTGTTATTTGTAATATTTGCGAGCAGTTCTTGGAATTTTTCAAAAGATTCTTTCTTGTAAATTACCAAAGGATCAAGCTGAGCATAGGACATCAGTCAGACTTTTTCTCTAAGATTTTGCATTTCATCAATATGATCTACCCAAAGTTTATCAATGAAATGAAGATGTACCTCCCTAAAGATTTGGAATAGAAGCTTCGTCTCAAGTGTAGAAAACACTCTAGTAAAGTAAGCGTCTAACCTCTCAAGTAACATCGCTTTCAAAGCCTCATAATCAAGCTGAGAAAGTTCATGGTATTCTGGTTGCGTGATATTTAAACCATATTCCTTATTCAAAACTACGAGAACATCAGCAACCGACTGCCCTGTAATTTCAGCATTGGTAATTTGTGTAATGATAATATTTTTAGCTTCAGTTAGGAACTCCTCTTTGAGATTAGCAACATAGTCTGCTTGTTTCTCTTCATCATTTTCAGCAGCAAGGATTTCATCTCTAATACGATACACTCTCTTTCTCTGCTTATCAACCACACTATCATAATCAAAGAGATGCTTCCTGATACCAAAATATCGTCCTTCAATTTCCTTTTGAGATCTGATAATGGCCTTGCTAAATTGTTTTTGAGTGAGTTCTAAACTTTCAAGATCTGTTTTGGAAAGAAGCATACTAGCCAAAGACTGAATCTTCTCTCCTCCCATCTTTCTCATCAACGAATCATCAAGGGCAACAAAGAATACAGAAACTCCAGGATCTCCCTGTCTTCCAGCTCTTCCTCTGAGCTGATTATCAATTCTCCTAGATTCATGTTTTTCCGTTCCGAGGATGAACAGTCAGAAAAACAAGTCTTTCTCTATCACTTCTTTGCTCGTATCTTTTTGAGTAGGGATAAAGCTGATTTTTGCATAAGGAACCGTATTTGCCTTTCTTTTCCTATTAAATTGCACCGTAAAATTTCCTCATTCTAGGGCAACAGAACAGGTAAGGGTTTGCTGAGATGCTAAAGTTTGTA
>ERZ773267.943-NODE-943-length-17519-cov-4.793346_pt1 | contig 17519 bp, 13 predicted proteins | sample MGYA00511959_ERZ773267 | MGnify/ENA primary metagenome ERZ773267 (study PRJEB29015, sample SAMEA2738165) | human oral metagenome | biome: human oral; feature: human-associated habitat; material: saliva | place: China | collected 2240 ... | reverse complement strand
AAAATGCTTTTAACAATTATAACTTCTTTAGGCGTAGTAATGATGCCTCGGGTTGCAAATTTTTTTGCAAATAAAGATAAAGAAAAAATAGTTTTACCAGTAGATTTTAAGTGTTTTAAATCATTTGAAGATAATAAATATATTGTTAAAAATATATATGAATTTGATAACGAAGACATCGCGCTAGATATAGATGAATTAACTGTTCAATTGTATAAAGCTGTTTTAAATAAAACAAATACTTGTTTTTGGAATGGACCTCTTGGAGTTGTCGAAAAAGAAGAATCAAAAGATGGATCTTTAAAAATAATTAAATATCTTAATTCTTTAAATATAAATACAATTCTTGGTGGAGGAGATATAGTAGCTTTTGCTACAAAAGAAAAAATGGATAAAAACATTACTTTTTTATCTACAGGAGGAGGAGCAACATTAGAATATCTTAGTGATAAAAAATTACCAGGATATGAAGCTATAAGAGATGAAAAATAAAAAATATATTATAAACACATCAATAATTTTTATAATAACTATCGTAGTTTTATATATTGCATTAAAAGATAATTTTAATAAGACGTTAGATATTATTTTTAATGCTAATAAAGTTCTAATAGTTTTAGGAATAATTTTACTTTTAATGGCATATTTATTACAGTCATATGGTTTATATAAAATAGCAAAAGAATATAATAAAGAATTAAAATTTAAAGATATTTTTAAACAAATAGTTATAGTTCAATTTTTTAATGGAATTACTCCCTTTTCAACAGGAGGACAGCCTATGCAAGTATATATGTTGAATAAAAGCGGTTTAAGTATAGCTAATTCTACAATTACGATTTTACAGAACTCTATTCTTTTTCAAGTAGCTTTAGTTTTTTGTGGAATATTAGCAGTATTATTTAATAGAATCTATTCTATTTTTGGAAGTAATGAATTGTTAGCAAAATTAACAATTTTAGGTTTTATATTTAATGTAATAGCTGGAATAGGATTATTATTATTTACTTTTTCAACATCTTTAGCTAAAAAAATAACTTTCTTTTTTATTGATGCTTTAATTAAAATAAGAATAATAAAAAACAAAAGCAAACATATAGAAAAATGGAATAAAGAGTTCGAAGAATTTGAAAATAGTGGAAAAAAATTAAGAAAAAATACAAAACTTAGCATAACAGTAATAGTAGTTAATTTTTTAGCTTTTATTTTACTTAGTTTAATTCCTTATTTTATTATAAAAGCAACTGATCCATATTCTTCTATAACTATAATTCATTCTATAGTTGGAACTATGTATGTTTATTTAATTAGTGCTTTTGTTCCAATACCTGGTGGAAGTGGAGGAATAGAATTTAGTTTTACTAAGTTTTTTGCTCCGATAGTTATACAAAACAGTGTTATAAGTGCTAGTTTAATAATGTGGAGATTTATAACTTATTATGTTCCGATGATAGTTGGAGCTATAGTATTAAACTTTTTTAGAAAACATGAAAAATAATGTATAATATAAATAATGAAAGAATCATATAGGTGTAATAATGAGAATAGGTTTATTTACTGATACATATCCTCCATATATAAATGGTGTTTCAACAAGTGTTCATATGTTAAAAATAGCTTTAGAAAATTTAGGGCATGAAGTATTTGTTGTTACTGTAAATCAAAAAGCAAGTTCTTATGATTTTGAAGAAGATGGCCATCTAATTAAAGTTCCAGGTGTAAAAACAGGGATTTATGATTATCGTTTAACTAGTATGTATCCTTTAAAAATAGCAAAAACAATAAAGGATATGAACTTAGATATTATACATGTTCATACAGAATTTAGTATAGGAAGTTTTGGTAGAATTATTGCAAAACAATTAAATATACCTATAGTTGCAACATATCATACTTATTACGAAGATTATTTGTATTATGTTACTAAAGGATATTTTAATTATATAAAAAAGAAAGATAATTTTTATCTTAATTTTAGTGTTTACATCACCATGTTTAAATTGTTATAATGATGATAGGAGGAATTATGAAAAAACTTGTTAAAGTTGGACTATTAGCATTAGCTATTGTTGCGACTACATTTATTGCAGTTTTTGCTAATAATAATTCATTTGCTGAAGAAAATGCTAATAAAGCAGATGAAAAAATTAATATTTCTATAAAAACCGATTGGGTAGGATACTACTGGGGAAGTTTCTATGTAGAATTATATGCTGATGGTGAGTTTGTTAAAAAGGACGCAGCTGAATCATATACTGACTGGGAATTTGAATTTAAGGATTTACCTAAATATAATGCTGATGGTAGAGAGATTAAATATACAATAAATGTAGATGATGAAAGTTTAAAAGAAAATAACTTTGTTACTACAATTTCTGGTGATGCAGAAAATGGTTTTGTTGTTAAGAATACACTTTTAACTAATGTACCTTTTATAAAATATTGGAATGAGGTTAAAGGTGCTTATGTTATTGCAAGACCAGGAAATCCATCTCCAGCTAGTTTTAGACCTGGCAAACGTGTTGCTACTACTTCAAGAGCTTCAGGTTTACAACCTAGATCTAATAACAATGCTTCAAGAAATACAGCAAGAACATTTCCGGATTCAAGAGTTCCATTGCCTGAATCAATTACTGTTCATTTAGTTGCAAATGGGAAAATTGTTCAAACTAAAGTTGTAACTGCTGCTGATAATTGGGAAACAGTTTTTGAAAAAGTACCGATGTATGATAATGAAGGTAATCAAATAGACTATGAATTAAGAGAAGAACCAGTTAAAGGTTTTAAAATAGGTGAAAAAAGCTCAGACTTTATTTTAAATAAAACAATTTTCGATATTCCTGTTGAAAAGAAATGGGTTGGAAATAAAAAAGAAGGTGCAGAAGTTTCATTATACAGAGATTATGAAAAGACTGAATATGATAATAATACTGGTAATGAAGTAAAAGTTCCTGTTAAGGGAGAGCTTGTTGAAACTGTAACATTAAATGAAGCTAATAATTGGAAATACACTTTTAAAGATGTAGAAGAATATTATGCAGATGTTTTAGGTCATAGTAAATATAAATACTATATTAAAGAAAATGAAATTGACGGATATAAAACTGTAATCAGTGGAGATGACGTAAAAGGCTTTACAATTAAAAATATTGATAAGAGTAAAATGTCAATTCCTGTTGAAAAGACTTGGAAGGGTAAAACTGCTGATGAAGTTGAAGTAGTTTTAAAAGCTGATGGAATAGAAAAAGAAACTGTTAAATTATCAGAAGCTAATGATTGGAAACATACTTTTGAAAATCTTGATAGATTAAATGATAATGATGAACTTATTAATTACACAGTTGAAGAAAAAGCATTAGATAATTACAAGACAGTACTAAAACAAAAAGATCCTGATGATATTTCAAAAGGTGTAGAAATAACAAATTATGAGTTAATTGATTTAAAAATTACAAAATATTGGAATGAAATGCCAGCTCCTCGTATGGTACCTACAGGTGTAAATGGAGATTTTGGTGTTGAAAATGCTGTTGTAGTTAATAATATTTTAGCTGCATTAGGTGCTGATAAAGCTGAAAAATCAGTTGTTCCATTACCTGAATCAATAACAATTCATCTTCTAGCTGATGGTGAAGTTATTAACACAAAGGTATTAACAAAAGCGGATAATTGGACTTATACAGTTGAAAAATTACCTTTATATTCTGAAACTGATGGTCATAGAATTAAATATGAACTTAAAGAAGATGCAGTAGAAGGTTATAAAACTTCTCTCATTGGATTTGATTTTATTACAAATAAATCTATTATAGATATTCCAGTTGAAAAGAAATGGGTTGGAAAAGCTAAAGATGAAGTTGAAGTTCAACTTTATAGAGAGTATGAAAAGACTGAATATTGGTTATTAGATGGTTCAAAGAAAGTAACTAAAATGACTGAGCTTGTTGATACTATAAAATTAAACAAAGCTAATAGTTGGAAATATACTTTTAAAGATTTGGAAGAATTTTATGTTGATTCAATTACTTCAACTAAATATAAATACTATGTAAAAGAAATTGAAGTTGATGGATATCAATCAGAAATAAAGCAAAATGATGAAGAAGATGTTACAAAAGGTATTGTAATTACAAATAGTGAAAAACCAGTACCAACACCAGATCCTCAACCAAATCCAAATCCGGCACCACAACCGGATCCAAAACCAGAGCAACCAAAGGCTAGTATTCCTCAAACAGGAATTGATGCTAATATCATTATGTCATTAGGACTTATGACTGCTTCAGGAATGGGACTTGGAATTTACGGTAAGAAAAAAAGAAAATAATAAAATATAAGTGTCGATAATAAATCGACACTTTTTTTATGTGTAAAATATAATAAAATTATTTAACAAAAATATGAAAAAGTTATAAACTATAAGAATAAATCGTTATTAAAATAATTATTAACAAAAAAATGAACAAATTGAGACATTTTGTGATATAATTAATATAGTTTTATGACTTGTGATAAAACTATATTAATTTCATCATAATCTACATTATAAAGAGTAATAAAAAAGGAGATTATGATATAATTAATAATTTCACCATAATTACCATAAAAAAATCAAAAAGGGATTATGGTAAAAATAATTGTTTTTATTAGGTAAAATGTGGTATCCTATTATTGGACACAAATTTGATATATTAATTCAATTTATTTATATAGAATTTTTTATAGGAGGTTCTTGATGAGTTATAAGGTTTATAAAGACTCTATCGGAGAAATTAAGGTAGAAAGCGATAAACTTTGGGGAGCAACTACTCAAAGAAGTTTTGAAAACTTCAAAATTGGGGACTATAAGATGCCAACTGAAGTTATCAGAGCTATGGCAACAGTAAAATATGCTTGTGCTATGGCAAATTACGAGCTTGGTGATATAAACAAGGAAAAATTTACAGCTATTGAAAATGCTGTTCAAGAAATTTTTAGTGGAAATCTTGATGAACATTTCCCACTTGTTGTTTATCAAACTGGTAGTGGTACACAAACAAATATGAACTTGAACGAAGTTATTGCAAATTATGCAAATCAAAAAGTGGGTAAAACTTTAATTCATCCAAATGATGATGTTAATAAATCTCAAAGTTCAAATGATACTTTTCCAACAGCTTTGCATATAGCTTGTTTAGATGTTATTGATAGAAAACTTATTCCGTCAATGAAAACTTTAATTTCAGCTTTTAAGGCTTTTGAAGAAGCTAATAGTGATGTTGTAAAGATTGGTAGAACACATTTACAAGATGCTGTACCAATTAAGATTTCACAAGAGTTTAGTGGTTATAGAAATTCTATCGAAAAATGTTTGGAATATATAGAATATACAAGAAAAGGTCTTTTAGAAATTTCACTTGGAGCAACTGCGGTTGGAACAGGAATTAATACAAAAGAAAACTTTAAAAACATTGTTGCAAAATATGTTTCAAAGATTACTGGAAAAGAATTCAAACCTGCTGAAAACTTCTTCCATTCATTAACAATGAAAGATGCAGTTGTTGTTTCTCACGGAGCAATAAAAGCTCTTGCAATGGATTTATTAAAGATTGGAAATGATATAAGATTTTTAGCTTGTGGACCACGTTGTGGTTTTTCAGAAATTGAAATTCCAGCGAATGAACCGGGAAGTTCAATTATGCCGGGAAAAGTTAATCCTACACAAATAGAAGCATTGACTATGGTTTGTGCAAGAGTTTTAGGAAATGATACTACAATTAGTTTTTCAGCATCTCAAGGAAATTTTGAACTTAATGTTTATATGCCTGTTATTATTTACAGTTTTGTAGAATCTGTAAACTTGCTTTCAGATGCGATAGAATCTTTCGTTAAAAACTGTGTAAGAGGAATTAAGGTAAATAGAGAAGTTGTAGAAAAATACTTGAATGAATCTTTAATGCTTGTAACTTCACTTAACCCATATATTGGATATGATAAGGCAAGTCAATGTGCAAAATATGCATTCAAAGAAAATACAACTTTAAAAGAAGCGGTACTACATTTTGGTTATTTAACTGAAGAAGAATTTGATCGAATTGTAGATCCTAAAAAAATGGTTTAAATATAGTTTATATAAAGGAGAATTATTAGAAATGGAAGCAAAACAAGGATACAGAGTTGAACATGATTGTATAGGAGAATGTTTAATTCCTGAAAATGCTTATTATGGTATTCATACTCAAAGAGCAACTGAAAACTTCAATATTACTAGAAAAACAACAAATCCTGAAATGATTAAATCAGTTGCAGAAATTAAAAAAGCTTGTGCTATTACAAACTTTGAAGCAGGAGTTTTAAGTGAAAAGAAAAAAGATGCAATAGTTTTTGCCTGTGATGAAATTATCTGGGGAAGATACTTAGATCAATTTATTGTTGACCCAATTCAAGGTGGAGCTGGAACAAGCCATAACATGAATGCAAATGAAGTAATTGCAAATATTGCTATTGAACATTTAGGTGGAAAACTTGGAGATTATTCAATAGTACATCCAAATGATGATGTAAATATGGGACAATCTACAAATGACGTTTATCCAACAAGTGGTAAAATTGCTCTTATTAGACTTTTAGGTGATACTATTGAAAGCTTAAAAGAATTAGAAAGTGCTTTATTACAAAAATCAGAAGAATTTGATGATGTAATTAAAATGGGTAGAACTCAAATGCAAGATGCTATTCCTATTAGACTTGGACAAGAATTCAAAGCTTATGCAACAGTAATTGCTAGAAATATTAAATTATTCAAAACTGCATGTACAGTTTTAAAAACTGTAAACATGGGTGCAACTGCAATTGGTACTGGACTTAATGCAGATGTAAGCTATATGGACAAGATTGTAAAAAATCTTGCACAAGTTACTGATATGGAATTAGTACAAGCTGAAGACTTAATTGACGGAACACAAAACATTGACGTTTTCGTTCACGTTTCAGGTCTTGTAAAGAGCTGTGCAATCAGTATGTCTAAAATAGCTAATGACTTAAGACTTATGTCTTCAGGTCCAACTTGTGGTTTTGCAGAAATCAACTTACCTGCAAGACAAGCAGGAAGCTCAATCATGCCAGGAAAAGTTAACCCTGTAATTCCAGAAGTTGTTTCACAAGTTGCTTTTAACTGTGCAGGAAATGACTTTGCAGTTACAATGGCAGCAGAAGCAGGACAATTAGAACTTAATGCTTTTGAACCAGTAATTTTCTACAACTTATTTGAATCAGTTGAAACAATTGGAAAAGCAGCAAATACATTTGTTCATAACTGTATTTTAGGAATTACTGCAAATGCAGAAAGAACTAAAAATATGGTTCACAACAGCTATGGAATAGTAACAGCTTTCGCTCCACATATTGGATATGAAAAATCAGTTGAAGTTATTCACAAAGCTATTGAACAAAACTTACCTGTAAAGGCAGTTTTAATAGCTGAAAAAATTATGACTGAAGAAGAAATTGACAATATCTTAGATGTATTCTCAATGACTACACCGGGAATTGCAAAAAGAAAATAATATATTAAAAGGGCATTCATTTGAATGCCCTTTGTTTTATTTAATTCTATTTTTCTTTAATTCTTAGTATATGAAGCTGTGCTTCTTTAGATTCGTCATTTTCTCTAACCAAATAAGAAATTGTATTTTTTGAAATAGCCATTTTAGAGGCTGATTTTCCTTTTTCTTCATAGTTTTTTTGAATTAATAATTTACCTGATTTATTATAAATATAGATATTGTCATTGTTATCTAATAGGTAAAAATCATTTATTTTATAAGCATCTATAAGGTCGTGAGCACTTTCAACATTTGGAATTTCTGAACTTTCCATAGTTTCTAAATTAATTACTTTGCCTGTATTGTAGTCTGATGCTTCTATTACATAGTCGCTTGTAAATAAAAATTTGTCATCTCCTGAAACAAATATAACTTTTCTATTTTTTACGGCTTTAGGAGTTGTTATTTTTTCCAATTCTAAAACTTTTTTAGATTCGTTTGGGGAAATCTGTTTATAAATATCTGCATATCCCTTTTCCATAGCATCATCATTTTGGTAATTTATAACTTGAAAATATATATGATTTTCAAGTCCGCCTGCAAACATAATATATTTACCATTTAACTTATTGTTTTTAGTATTTAACTCTTCTTCCTCAAGTAAGGATAAATGTGCATCGTCAATATTAAATTGTAGCAGATAGGATTTAAGAATATCTTTTCCAACATTATTCTCACAAGTTAAAATTAAATTATGACCGTCAATAGTTACGGATGGTATTTTATTATATACTTGATTATCATTTGTAATTGAAGATTTATCTTCATCAAAATATTTTTGAACAGTTTTATTTTTATCCACAACTATAAAATTATATTCAAAAGTTTCTTTTTCGCTATTATTCTTTTTGTTGTTTGCTACATTTTTATTATTCACTTTTACTATGAATAATGTTTCGTCAATAACACCATCTCTTGCAATAGCAAACATATTTTCTTTTTCATTTCCTTTTATTTCATAAATTATGTCAGTAGTTTCGTCTTTTAGATTTTTGGATGCATAAACTATTCTATCCTCGCTTGTGTAAGTAAAATATAATTTGTTATTTTCCGGATTGTAATTTAAAAAACGAAATTCAGTAGCGTTTTTTGGAATTTCTACATTTTTTATTTCTTCATCAAATTCTACTTTTTCTACATTTTCTTTTTTTGCTTCTGTATTAGTTTCAACATTTGAGTTTTTCTTTTCTTTTGAAGAACAAGAAGTTAGAAGAATAGAAAATACAAATAAGCAAAAAAATATTTTTTTTAATTTCATAAAGCACCTACCATATCATAGCTCGTCTAAAATGGTCAGAATTAACTTTATACAAGCTGTTATAATCGTACCACTTATTTCCTAATCCTGGGCCATAAGGATCAGTTATTCTAACTTGTCTTTTACAATCGTTATATCCACTAGTGTTAACAAAGTGTCCAGAAGTTCTATATGGCCAGTATTTAATTTTCTTAGTATTTATATCTAATACTGCAGGCATCTTATAATCTATTCCATGTTTTATTCTATAAATCCAAGTAGAAAAACTACCAATATCGGAATAATCATATTTAAATTTAACATTTTTATCTAAATATTTGGCTATATCTGTCATATCAGTTCCATTAGTTGTTGTATTTAAAGCTTTGGCATAATAACTTTGAGAATAAGAATAGCCATTTACGTAGTTTAAAACTTGTTTTACAGTTGCAGGTCCACACCAATATGTTTTTTCTTGTTCGAAACAAGTTATAGGTAATGTTGCTATTTTCCCATCACCAATACAAGAAGTAGGTTTAATCTTATTAACTTTTAATTTATTTCTTTTATCAGATTCAATTTCTTTTTCTATCATATCGTTTTTTCTCTTTAAAGATTGTAAATCTTCTTCAGTATATTCATACTTTTTCGCTCCTTCGTCATAGGTTAAATCACCTTTCATTGCATTTGTTTTTACGGTTGATAGCACTAAAAAAGCTAGTACAAGTAATGTTAATTTTTTACTTTTCATTTAGAAAATCCTCCTTAAAAGTTTAACAGAACAAACGTTTTTTATCTACGTGATACTGTTTAGCATAGTGTAGCATATTTTATTTATTTTGTCAAAGATTATTTTACACTTTAAATAAAAAAAGGAAAATATATTTATTATATTTTTAGACATAAAAAATGGCGATTTACAATCGCCATTTTTAATAATTATTTACTTGTTAATTCTATGAATTCGTCAATTTCTTCTTTTATGCTTTCAAGAGATTTTAACCAAAAATCTTTTTTAGTTAAATCAATATTCATAACTTTTGCAACATCTTCACAAGTGTTAATTGTTGTTGCATGTAAAAGTTCTTGATATTTTTCTACGAAGCCTTCAGGATTTTCTTTGTATATTGCATAAAGTCCTCTTGAGAAAAGTCCACCAAATGAATATGGATAGTTATAGAATGAAAAACCTGCTGAATAGTAATGAGGTTTACAAGCCCACATAAATGGGTGATAAGTTTCAGGATCAAGTCCGTCTCCATAAGTTTTTTCTTGAGCATTTCTCATAATTTCTTCAAGTTCTTCACTCATCATAAAGTGGTCAAGTTTTCTATCAAAAACTTCTTTTTCAAATAAAAATCTTGAATATATATCAACAGTGATTTGAGCACAGTCTGAAATTTGTGATTCCATTAATGTAATCTTTTCTTCTTCGGATGCTTCATTTAACGCTGCAGACATTATTAAGTTTTCATTGAAAATTGATGCTGTTTCAGCAACTGGCATTGGATAATCCCAGTTTAAAGGTAAATGATTTTCAACATGAAGTCCATGGTAAGCATGACCTAATTCATGTGCAAGAGTTAATACTGAAGAAAGACTTCCGTCAAAGTTCATCATTACTCTTGATTGTTTTATATAAGGAAGGTTGCTACAGAATGCTCCGCCAACTTTTCCTTTTCTAGGGAAGTAGTCAACGTAGTTATTGTCAAAAGCACCTTTAACCATTTGTACCATATCATCTGAGAAAGTTGCAAAATGTTTTAATAAAAATTCTTGAGCTTCTTCAACTGTAAATGTTCTATTGCTTTCTCCAATACTTGCGAAAAGGTCATAGAATTTTAATCCACCTTCATATCCTAAAAGTTTTGCTTTATGTTTAAAGTATTTTCTAAAATGAGGTAGGTAATCATCAATACTTGACCAAAGAGCATCTAATGTTTCTCTTTTTAATCTTGAATTTTCTAAAGATTCAGCAAGAGCTGATTCAAAACCTCTCATTTTTGAAGTTGTATTAACCTCTTGTTTAATATTATTTAATGAGAAAGCTATTGAATCCTTTATGCTATCGTAAAGTTTCAATTCACTATAAAATGCTTCTTTTCTTGTTTGTGCATCTTCAGAATAAGCTAAGTTTCTGATTTCACTTAGAGTTTTTTCTTCGCCTCTAAATTCTACAGATGCTTTAGAAGTTAAGAAGTTGAACATAAATTCCCAAGCGTTTGAGCTTGAAAGTTTCATTTTTGCGATAACTTCTTCAATATCTTCTGGTAATACATGTTTTAAAGCTTCTTTTTTGTTTTTAAAGAAGAATTCATATTGTTTTAAATATTCATCTTGAGTAATATCACAAGTGATAGAACCTAAGAATTTATCTATTATTGTAAATGTTTTAGCATAATCTGAAAGTTTAGCGCTCAAATTATTGCTATAATAAGTTGTCTTTTCATCAGTTGTGTTTATTGCTTGATTAAGTTCGATATAAGTAAAAAGTCTAAAAATTGTTGTGTTAATTTCTTCTAGTTTTTTAATAACTGATTTTACACAATCAATGTTATCCTCTAATTTAATTTTGTCGAATTCAGCAAATAAACTGTCTATTCTTTTAAAATCGTTTTGAAATTCAGCGCTTTCATAAGAAGGATAAATTTCAACTAATGAATACTGTTGCTCCATATTTTCTCTCTCCTTAATAAATTATTTTTTAAGTAAAACATTCCAATCCTTTTCTTTGAATCCAATTAGAAAAACTTTATTTTCTTCATCAATTAATACAGGTCTTTTAATAAGAGAGCCGTCTTTAACTAATAACTTAATAGCTTCTTCTGTAGATAGATTTTCAAAATTTTCTTTTAAATTTAAATCTCTATATGTTTTACCACTAGTGTTGAAAAGTCTTTTAAGTCCCATGCTTCCTTGAACTGCCTTTATTTGAGATTTTGTTGGAGTTTTCTCCTTAAGGCTTATCTCTTCAAATTCAATATCATGTTCTTTTAGGAATCTTTTTGCTCTTTTACAAGTTGTACAATTTGGATATTCGAATAAAATTTTCATTATAACACCTCCCATAATGATTTATAATTCTAACAAATCTTAAATGCATTTATAAAATACCCATTTATAACGATAATATCAAAAAAATCATAAAAAGAAATCGATTTTTCAGCATTTTATGTTATATAGGGTAAAATTAAAAATTAGCATATTAACTTAACTGTTTTATCAATTTAATTCTATCACTAATTTAAAATAAAATCAACATAAGTTTATTATTTATATAGAAAAAATTTAATGTGGTAAAAAATATTTAATAAAATACAATAAAAGGTATTGTGTAATATATAGTAGTATGATAGAATATATATAAAGATATAATATAAACTAAAAAGGAGGTAAAAATGGATACGCAAATAAAAAAAGGTCTATTAGATCTCTGTGTTTTAAGTTTTTTAATCGACAAAGATATGTATGGATATGAAATTGTTCAAAGTATTTCTAAATCGATTGAAGTAAGTGAAGGAACTATTTATCCTATTCTAAGACGCCTTAGTAAAGAAGGTTATTTTGAAACATATATTGTCGAGTCTAATGAAGGGCCTGCAAGAAAGTATTATAGAATTACAGCTTCAGGAATTGAATTTTATAAAAAACAATTAAATTCCTGGGAAAAACTAAAAAACGGAATTGATAGTATTTTAAAGAGAGGTGAAAATAATGATAACTAAAAATGATTATTTAGATGTTTTAAGAGATTATCTCTTAAAATTTTATTCAGAAGAGGAAACTTTAGATATTCTTAGAGATTATGAAGAATATTTTTTAAACGGAAAATTTGACGGAAAAACAGAAGAAGAAATAATTTTAGAACTTGGTTCTCCTAAGAGAATTGTTCAAGAGATAAGGGAAGAAGAAAAAAATATTTCCAGTAAGAAAGGTGCTTTTTATAATTTGAGTAAAAAGTTTGATGACTGGTATGAAAATGGACTTTCAGATAAATACAAAAGTGGAGAAATTGAAATAATAGAAAATAAATGTGATAAATTATTTGAAAAATATGGAATTTTCACTTTCATGTTTCTAGCAATTTTTTCAATTGTAGAGATGTTTTTAGGTTTATATTCACTAATAGGTATAACTGAAATGTTGGGAATATATGTAGTTTCAATTTCTTTTTTAGTTAGAACAAATAAAGGGCTACAAACAAAAGAAGGAAAATTACTAACATTTGTAAATATAATTTTTATTTTATTGTTTGGACTATTTGCATTTAGAGGAACTGGTAATATACTAAGCGTAGGATTTGATTTAGCATTTATAATGTCGATTTTAAATTTAATATTAATATTCATATTTTCAAAGGGAATATTTTCTCTTGTATTAATTTCGCTAGTATGCGCTGTAATTTTTATAGTTTTAGGTGGAATTTGGTTTTTATTCGTAGGAATGACTATTTTTGGAGTTGGACTTGCAAGTTTCTTAACTCCAGTTGTGTTAACAGCTTTATCAACATTATCTCTTAATTCATTATGGATAGTTTTTCCAATAATGCTTGCGATAGGACTTTTTATTGCAATGTGCATATTGATAAAATATTATTCAATATTTATATATAGATTAGTTTTAAAATATAATGATTGGATAAAAATAAAATTTATGTATTCAAGAGTTTATTTGCAAAAAACAAAGGAGGACTAATATGAAAGGAAAATATTTTAAATTAAAAGTATTAGCGATTGTTTCATTTTGTTTAATTGCTGTAGGATTTACAGGTTCTTACAAAATGTTTTGTGAAGTTCAAAAGAGAGTTGATGAAGAAATTGAGAAAAAATTGACTTATACTACAAAAGAGATTTTGAAAACTGACAAGGATATAAAATATGTAGATTTAATCAAATATAATGGAGATAATGTAGAAATTAAGAAAAGTCAGGATAATTATAATCGTATAACTGTAATTTATAAGGATAAATATTTTGAAAATGAAGTAGTTTTTGATAAAAAAAATGAAAATAAAATTGATGTAGTAACAAAAACTATTAAAAAGGAAGAATTTTCAAGATTCAATTTTATTGGTAAAATAATAGAAAATTCAGTAATGTACAATAAATTTTCATCTACATTCTCAAAAATGGATAATATGGAAGATAAGACTAAAATTATAATTGAAGTTAAAAATCCTATTGAAATTATGGGAATATCAAAAGATAATAAAAATAATGATTTACTAAAAAAAGAGTTGACTTATGGTGTATATGATAAAGATTTATTTTTTGATAGAACTATAAGAAATATTTTAAATCAATTTAATGAGTTTACAATAAAAGATGTAAATGATGAAATAATCGAAATACCAAAAATAAAATTAAAAAAATTGAATTATACTACTACAAATATTGAAAAATTACTCATATCAGGAGATAAGAGTTCATATGAAGAGGAATATGATGATTTGCCAGAAGTCAATGTAGATACAAAAAATGTAAAAGACTTTGTTGAAGTTGATTTGAATTCCTTAACTACTGATTTGAATATTACTGGAGCAAAGAAGGTAATTATTGAAGGAATGCCAATGTCAGGAGAGATAGTTGTAAAATATAAAGTAAATGGTGAGGAAAAGAGTTTTACAATTAGTGAATCTAAGAAAGGCAAACATACTGCAAGAAAGACTATATATGTTGATAGTGAAAAAATTTTTAGAACAGCAATGGATAGTTCGCTTATTAAAAGTAAATTAGATAAAATTAAAGATTTAAAAGAGATTAAATAAAAAAAAGCAGACAATTATTTGTCTGCTTTTTTGTATAAAAGATAGAAGATATATGAATTTTTTAAATAGAAAAAATTTATTAAAGAATTATTCTAAAACCACTTTTTCAAACTATAATTATATAATATAAAATTTTTGAAAGAAGCGAGAGAATAGCCACTTCATCATAAGCTCACACTAATTAATTTAATAAATAAAACATAAATTATATAAAAATTGCAAAAAAGTTTAAGAAGGTATTGCAAAAAGATTTTTTATATAGTATAATATGATAAAGTTAAAGAGAAGTAATGAGATAGAGGTGTCCTGGTCACTTCTTAATTTTGGACTTTTTTATAACACAATACAGTGAGTAACTGGTAACGTACCTAATTACTCGAAGTACGATACTTAATTCGTACAGATACATAAAGGAGGATTTAGATATGAAAAAATTATCAAAAATCGTGGCGTTGTGTTTAGCAACATCGTTTTTATTTACTGCTTGCGGTAAGACAGAAAAGAAAGAATCTAACGGAACTAAACAAGAAGAAAAGAAAAAAGATTCTGGAGTTCAAGATAATTTAGTTATTGAAAATGAAGGAACTCCTGTAGAAAATGCTACATTAAAAATTGCTTATGTAAGCGACTCTCCATTTACAGGCATTTTCCATCAAGCTTTTGCAACTGGAAATCCAGATATGGAAATTTTGGCTTATAGTACAAATGGAACGTTTAAAATGGATGAAAACTATAAGTTAACTAATGGTGGTGGAGCTGATATTGAATTTAAGCCAGAAGAAAAGAAAGTAATAATAACTATTAATGAAAAATATACATGGAATGATGGAACTCCTGTTACATCAGCCGACTTTTTAGAATACTATAAGATAGTAGCTCATAAAGACTATACTGGTGTTCGTTTTGATGATGAAATTAGAAATGTAGTTGGTATAAATGAATACCATGATGGAAAAGCTAAAGATATTTCAGGTATTAAGATTTTAAGTGATAAGAAATTTGAAATTAATTTTAAATCATTTAGCCCAGCTATCCTTTGGGGTGGTGGAATTCCTTTTGAACCTGTTCCAAGTCATAAGTTAAAAGATATTCCTGTTAAAGAACAAGAAGCTCATGACATTACTAGAAAGAATCCATTGTCTCCAGGACCTTACTATATTAAAGAAATAGTTCCTGGACAACAAGTAATTTTTGAAGCTAACCCATATTACTATAAAGGTCAACCTAAGGTTAAGACTGTTGTTTGGAAGATAGTTCCATCAGCACAAATCGTTGCAGCTCTACAAGCTGGTGAATATGACTTAACTGTTAGCTTAAATGCAGATCTTTATAGCAAAGTAAAGGCTCTTTCTAATATTAAAGTAGGGGTTCAAGATGATTTATCTTACAGTTATATAGGATTTAAGTTAGGTAAATGGGATAAAGCAAAAGGTGAAGCTATACCTGATCCTAATGCAAAGATGGCAGATGTTAAATTACGTCAAGCTATGGCTTATGCAATAGATAATGACCTAGTAGGAACTAAATTCTATGAAGGTTTAAGAAGAAATGCAACTCAATTAATGATTCCTGCATTTAAAGAATTCTATGATGATTCAATTAAAGGATATACAATAGATTTAGAAAAAGCAAAACAACTTCTTGACGAAGCTGGATACAAAGATGTTAATGGAGACGGAATAAGAGAAGATAAAAATGGACAACCATTTAAGATTAACTTCGCTTCAATGTCAGGTAGTGCAATAGCAGAACCAATTACAAATTACTATATCCAACAATGGAAATTAATCGGATTAGATGTTCAACTTACTAATGGAAGACTTATAGAATTTAACTCTTTCTATGAAAAAGTTCAAGCAGATGATCCAGAAATAGATATCTACCAAGCTGCTTGGGGAACAGGTTCAAACCCTAACCCAACTAGTCTTTACGGAAGAAAAGCATCATTTAACTTCCCAAGATTTGCAACTCCAGAATTAGATGCTATACTAAACAAAATCAACTCTGTAGAAGCAATAGATAAAGAATATAGATCAAAAGCATACAAAGAATTTGCAAACTACATGTTTGAAAATGTTCCTGTTGTACCAACTCTATTCAGAAAGAGTATAGTTGCAGTTAACAACAGAGTTAAAAAATGGGATATAACTCCAGGAAATAACTTTACTATATTCGATGTTGAATTAACAGCTGATGAACCAATTAAATAGTAAGTAAATTACTTATAAGAAACCACGAAAGTGGTTTCTTTTTTGTTTTCTTAATAGGAAAATGTTATAGTATTTTCCTAAATATTTTGAAAAATCAATAAAAAATTTACAGAAAACTATTGCAAAAAGATTTTTTATATAGTATAATATTGTAAAGTTGAAGAGAAGTAACAAAAAAGAAGTGTTTGTTATCACTTCTTAAATTTGTACTTTTTGTATAACACAATAAAGTGAGCGATTGTTAACGTGTTTTGTCGCTCGTGTGCGGTACTTAATTCGTACAAATACATAAAGGGGGATTTAGATATGAAAAAATTATCAAAAATCGTTGCGTTGTGTTTAGCAACATCGTTTTTATTTACTGCTTGTGGTAAAAGTAATAACAAGAGTAAAACAAACCAAGAAGAAAAGAAAGAAGTTGGAGTTCAAGATAACTTAGTTATCGAAAACGAAGGTACTCCTGTAGAAAATGCTACTTTAAAGATTGCTTATATAAGCGACTCTCCATTTTCAGGTATTTTCCACTATGCTTTTTCACAAAATAGTTCAGACTTAGAAATTATGACTTATTGTGCAGGTGGAACTTTTAAAGTTGATGAAAACTTCAGGATAATCAACGGTGGTGGTGCCGATATCGAATTCAAACCAGAAGAAAAGAAAGTAATTATAACTATTAATGAAAAATATACATGGAATGATGGAACTCCTGTTACATCAGCAGA
>ERZ773267.939-NODE-939-length-17539-cov-9.196637_pt1 | contig 17539 bp, 17 predicted proteins | sample MGYA00511959_ERZ773267 | MGnify/ENA primary metagenome ERZ773267 (study PRJEB29015, sample SAMEA2738165) | human oral metagenome | biome: human oral; feature: human-associated habitat; material: saliva | place: China | collected 2240 ... | reverse complement strand
ATACTTGGGGAAGCTCAATCTTTTCACTAATCTTATTTTCTCGTTTAATTTTTTTTGATAGGTAGAGATTATTCTCCAATAAAAACCGAGATAAAATACGTAAGCTATTCATTTTTTGAAAGAAGAGTAGCTTCTCGTAACAAAGCTGATTAATGAACCAAGTAATTATGGAAGAACTAAAGAATACAGCGCCTATAAAATAAGCTTGTGGTAGGGGATGGATTTTTAAGTCATCTAGATGAATGTAAGTATAAAGGCTAATAGCAAATAAAAAAGGAAACCACAGAATTAACCATGTGATCCCCTTAATTTTTCGGTGAATGATTCGAACTCTTTGTCCTCGATAGGTAAAGAGCTTCATAGTATCTCACCTCCTAATTTTCTTTTTTATGTTCTACAGATTTATTTTCCTTGGATGGAGCTCCTCCTGTTTTTTTCTTAATTTTAGAAGCAAATAATTTGAAGATATCATTTCGATTTACATGAGTATGTGTAATGACAATATCTTCTAATTCAATTTCTTCACGATATTTTAGACTAAGATCTTCAATTTCAGATTCTGCCATATCTGCAATAGTAAAGAAGAGTGTCTGATGTTGTACAGAAGAATGAATCGCAACAACAATACCACGTACTTCACCGGTATTAATTTGAGCAAATGAACCGTCAGGATTTCGTTGTGACCGATCCTCCTCAAAGATAATATCTGGTCCTTCAATCCCACGGAAAGTCAATTTACCAAGAACTTGGGGAACGTCTAAACCATCAGTGATGACGCGATAAGTTTTGTCAGCAATTTGTAGTTTTTCTCCGTAGTTTAATCCAATTTTAGCCATTTGATTTTCTCCTTTATATAATTATTTTTTCAGTACTAGTTTTTCAGCAAAAACATTGAGTGCAGGTGCAACAGAATTTCCATTCAGAGAAGTATCTGATAGGAAGATAGGATTAACAACTTCTACAAGAGCATCTTCTGGGAAGACAGTGGTAGAAGCAGGTGTGATAACATGGAAGGAACCATGTGTTTCACTGTTTAAAATATGACGTTGATATTTACCTTCTTTTCCAAAGATAAAACGTGGGGCATTTCCCAATTTTTCATAGTAAGCTGGGCCGATAAATTCTGGTTTCATTTTTAGTGTTTCTGGGATCATAAGTATTTTCCTTTCTGATTGTAAAATAAAAAGAGCTAAGCTAACTGCTTTACTCTTGAGTAATAGTGGATAGAGAGTTTACGTTTAAACATTCTAGTATAAAATTGTACTTCACTTTGAGGGAAGCCAGTAGCGAGTGACTTTTTAGCTATAGTATCAAAATCATTTAGAGTTTGAGAGTACAGTTGTGCTTTTAAATTCTCAGATGAATGGAACATTCTATAAGTGAAGAGGTAATTATTGTAAAGTCTTTTACATTGTAATGCGAAAAAAGTTTGTCATAGTTTTCTCCTTTATTGTGAAATTAAAAAAGCTACCAAGAAATTAGGGATAACCTAGTAGCTTGAGAGTAAGTCTATCTAATAAGGATAGACAGCAGTAAAGAAAAGTTATTTGGTTGGAAAGGATACTCTTTCCACGGTGGCAACGTTTAGCAAGGTGCTTTGCGTTAATTACCATCGCTTTCCCAGCCAATCTCAAAAGGTAGTCATTATCATACCCCATGGATTCTCTTACGCCCTTTGGCGAAGCCAGTTCACTTTACTATACGGAAAAGTGCGAAAGTCCGAAATGCGTGGAAGCCCACAAAAATGTTTTATATCTTCACTTCAACCATAAGAGACTTGACTTTTCTTTCCAAAACATTTACAATAAAGGTACGAAGTTTAGTGTAGTTTTGGCAATCAGTCTTCTGGTTGTCAGACGCACTTTTTATTTAATTGTCAATGATCGTGATTTAGCCTTGAAGATAAGGTTATTATTTTCAATCGCTGTACAACTATTAGTTGTTGATTACATTATACAACCAATAGTTGTTAATGTCAACGGTTTTCTGCAAAATTTTAAAATATTTTTTTGAGGTCACATATGGAATTCGCAGAACGCTTGAAAACACTAAGGAAACAAGTAAAACTAACACAAGCTCAAATAGCTGAAAAACTAGATATTTCCCAACAAGCATATGCTTCATGGGAACGTGGAGTAAAAAAACCAACACAAGAAAATCTTGTAAAGATTGCACAAGTTTTAAATGTGTCCGTTGATTATTTGGTTGGAAACTCAGAAGATAAATCAGATGAACTAGATAATATTGAATTGCTTTTCCGTATGAACTCAAAAGGCTTAACTGATGAAGAAAAAAGAATCTTCAAAAAAGAGTTGATTGAGTTTATGGAAGAGCGGAAAAAGGCGTTTATGAAAGATACTGATTAATAAAGGAACTGTAATATGGAAAATTTTGAAATTGAACTACCTAAGACTGAGGATTTTGAAATTGATGTCAGAAAAAAGGAATTATATAATTATGACTTTCAATCATACTCCTTACTACCGTTGCAAAAAGAAGCTTCCTTAGTGATTGCTGATAAAATCAAAAATAACTTATTTGCTCATGTTTCTGAAATCGAGTTATTAAAAAAACTCATTGAAGAAAAAGATGATGTGGAATATGTTGCAAAATTATCAGAAGTAGCAAAAGAAAAATTAAAAACAGGCGAGTGGAGCTATGGGATTCGGAGAAGGACGGGTGAAACTTATGCGGTTATTAAAGATAAGGCGTCTGGAAAGATTAAAAGTAGTGTAACACTAGAAAAAAGAGCTGTTCAAGAACTTGGGAATCTCCCAGAACTTTCTGCAATTCAAGGTCAGCTAGCTTCTATTTCTGAACAAATTGAATCGTTAAATGAGTTAGTCATCAGAGTCGAACAAGGTCAATACAATGATAGATTCTCTGGATTTTTTAGTTCAAGGCAATTAATTATAGAGGCTTTAGCTACAAAAAATGAGCTATTGAAAAGAGATTTATTAGTTTCAGCAATAAAAGAAAATAATACTACTATTTCAAAATTGATGTTATCAGTTTATACTGACAGTACTGATTTTACGAATTCTAAGATCAAGTCAAAAGATGCAGATAGGATTAGTAATTTACTTCAGCAATCATTTAGTTATTTATCATCAACGTTGCAATTGAATGTCATAGCTTATACGTTGTTAGAAGAACAAGAATCAGTGATCGCTGTATTAAGTAATTACCAAGGATTTATGGAACAAACTTTATTAGAACCAAAATATGATGGAAAAAGTTTAGCATGGAAGATTGATAATTTCTCAAAGGGGAATACAAGCTCATTTGAAAAATTAACTCAGAGTATAACTACTAATGTTGATAGACTTCTTGATAATTCAGAGGAGTTATTAATAGAGGAAAAGAAAGATGGAATCTAAAAAAATTAAAATTTGTAAGTTCTTAAATTGTGATAAGGAGGTTTATACCACACAGGCTCTGTTTTGTGGTGAACATGAAAGAACTTATAGAAATACTAGAAAATATATAGTAGCAGCAATTGTACCGTTAAGTACAGCTATGCTTGGAAGCAAAATAGGTGGGAAACTAAAGAAATAAATTTATTATTTCTACACTTTAAAATAGTTTAATTGAAAAGTTATTCAGTGGACAACCGTCCACTTTTTTTGTATAATTTATTCAACCAATTTGGTTTAGTTTTGTGCATTGAGACTCAAAGGAGGTAATGTTCGTTGGATGAATTGTATTTAAGAATAAGTAGCATTACAAAACAACGATTATATCAGTACATTAAAGATAATAATATTCCTCTACTAAAATATCATTTCAACTTATTTTTTTATCATTGTGTAAAGATGAATAAAATTCAAGTGATTAGTCATCATTTTACAAATCACAAGATTGAAGGTTTAACCATAATTGATAAGTATGGGATTAGTTTTTCTTATGAGAAGGATAACCCAAAAGTTAAACAGAATTTCACCCTATGTCATGAATTAGGCCATTTTGTTCTTAACCATAACGGTACATGTTTTACAGAATCTGTTGACAATCAAGAAAGTATACAAGAACGTGAGGCAAATATTTTTTCTGCTTTAGTGTTAATGCCAGATATTGTCTTGTTATCTAAAATCTATTACAGTTGTGATAGTTTTCAGGTAGTACAAGAAAGTTTAGAAGTTTCAAAACAAGCTCTATACTTTCGTTTGATGGATTTATTGCGAGAATACTTTCCAAATAAGGAAGATAGAATTAAACAAGCTATTGGAAATTATATAGTTGGGCAAAATGTAGCACTTGTTCATTTGTTTTCTGAAATAAAGGAACAGCTAATTGAGGAATTTAATCAATATAAACCTTGTTTAAAAAAACAGATTGAAAATTGTGTGAATAAAGAAGGATTTGCATCTAGTACAGATTTTCCTGATTTACTTGATCAAAACAAATGGAAAGATCTTAAGGAAGGAATTCAGAACTTAAAAATATGGTTAGTCTATAATAAGGGTAGGTCTGTAGCATACGCATGGGATAGAACGAAATTATCAGATGAAGCTGCGAGAAGAAAAGCGGAGATTCAAATGTCATTAATGTAAAGTATGGATACACATTAATTAGGAGTTTGATTGTAGAAAATATTAATTTCAAAAAGAATTTTTAAAACACAACTTACTAAAGTAGTTCATACGATTTGGCCATGCTATTTTTAAAAATTAATTGATTTTTTATGAGAATAATTATTTATAATTACTATAAATTTTAAGATTTAAAAAAACGAATGCATTTAGAAACTCTTAAATTAAGGGAAACTAAATGCTATTTTTGTATTTTTAATATTTACAAATAAAAAATAACGGTGTATAAAAACGTTAACATCTTTAAAAAAATGTGTTGTAAAATAAAATCATGAATAAGAAAAGTAGTACAAGTATAGTCGTAAAAAATATATATAATTATTATAAGCAGAAGGATAGCAGACTGGATTCGTTAAATTCAATAGCAAGGGTGATAAATAATTCCGAATTATCAATTAATGTATTGAAAAATTGGTCGAGCGAGAGGTCAACTCCTAGTTTACACCAACTCGAACTTTTGGGGTATTATATGTCTATTCATCCTTCACAATTAGTAATTGATAATGTTGAATTTTCTTTAGTGAACACACCTATATGGAAAGATAATTGTGTTGATGTATTTTATTCGAATTTCGAAAGATATAGTCGTAAAAGGAAAGATTTTCCAAAAAATTTTAATGAGGATTTAATGTCTTATCGAACTTATCGGACTATCTTAATGTCTAAAAGAAGCTCAGTTAATTTAAAAACAATTGATAAAATTGCAGAATTATTAAACATAGAAACAGCAAAAATATTGGAGGAATACAATGAAAAAAAAGATTAGTTCACAACGCAGTGTAGAAACACTCACAAACGTACTTGAAAATACTTCTAATAACATCCCGATTGAAATGAAGAGAACGTTCTCGTTTAAGGGGAGAAAATCTCCGGATGTTATTTCGAAAGCAATAGAGGTTCTTACTAAACCTGGAGATGTTATTTTTGATCCTTTTTTAGGTAGTGGGACAACTATTATCGGGTGTCGATTAGCGAATAGACATCTAATTGGAACAGAACTAGATAATTTTACGTTTGCGATAGATAAAGTGTTATTTGAGAGAATTGATGACAAAGAGTTGGATGGAGCTTTACAACAGGTTGTTGAACAGTCAAAAGATTATATACTTTCTTTATATGAAACAGAATGTTGTGGCGAAGTAAACTATATCAAAAAGTTATTATTTGATCCTAAAAATGGGAAAGAAGGTTATTTTAATCCATTAGAGAATAGAGAGATAAAAGATGGTAAGAATGTAAAATTGATGAACAAATGTTTGATTTGTGGTAGTAAATCAAAAGCATTTACAGAAGATGATTGGGATAGAATTCAAAAACAATTGAAGGAATCTGTTGCTAATTTCCCGACAGACTCTTTAATTGAAAATAGTCGTATTAACATTACTAAATCAACAGGTGCAGATAAATATGATACATTTTTTTCTCATCGTAACAAACTTGCATTATTAGCTTTGCAAGAAGCGATTTCTACCTTAAAGTCCTCAAAATCGAAGGATTTTCTACAATTTTGTTTAGTATCCTCTTTGAGTTTAGCAAAAACAGCAATGTATGGGAGTTCTACAGATATTTTATATCATGTCGTTTTAGAAATGGCTCAAGATATGAACGTGTGGTACTTATTCGAGAAAAAAGTTGAAAATTTCAAGAAGTTTCAAAACAGATATAATAATGTGTTGGTGGATAATTTCTCAAACTCATCAGATTATTCAATTTTTCATTCAGATTATTTGTCATACCTCAAAAAACACCCGGATCTTAAAATAGATGCCATTTTTACAGATTTTCCATATACGGATCAAGTACCATATATTGAACGTAATCAACTATTTCGCATTTGGTTAGAGCATTTTGCTGAAAATAAAAATGATTTTATTTTATCACAAAATATGCTTGATGATGAAATTGTTGTATCCAATGCACCTAGTAGAGAAAATAAAAATTGGAGTAATTATGTTTTAGACTTGGATGAAATGTTTAGGAATTTCAGGAATATTCTTCCCGATAATGCTCCGGTAGTATTTTTCACCAAATTAGGTAAGAAAAAATATTTTAATGTATTCGGAAAACTTATTGATTTAGCTAGAAAAAATGGTTTTGAATATGTTACGAGGATTAGTGTTGAAAAGAAAGATCCAACGTTGCGAAAACAGTCTGCTTTTCGTAACACAGTAATTAATGAAGTGGTTATTGTTTTTCAAAAATTAAATGAGACAGATAGATACCTTTATATTAATGGTGAAAACTACGAATTAAAAATTATTGATAATGTTTATAGAACCATTAAAAGTTTAAAAGATGATTCTATTACACTTACTGAGTTGATTCATGATATTTCTCATGAAATTACTCTACTAGGTGAGCATGTTACGCAGCAAATGATTGATCGTATACGTGAAGTAATTGAACAAAACTTTTATATATCAGTAAATCAAGAAGTTCAATTATCTAAAAATATTTTATATCTTGAACAAGAGGATGATTCAACTTTATTTAAAAAGTTGTATGAACTAGTTCCTATCTATATTGATAAACTTTTAAATAAACAGAATCGATTTGTTCTTGAAGAATTATACTTAGAATTAATTGATGATTTATCAGATGGAAATAATAAAACATTTCTTGATATTATTAATGATGATAAGAATATCAAAGAAATATCATCTTTAGTAGCTGATAAAACTGATATTAATGGTGATTATTATGTTAGAAAATCATTGCCTCAAAATACTAATCATGATGCAGTGGATATTGCTACTATGGATCCGTATGATTTTGAAGACTTATGTAAAATTTTACTCAAAAAAGATGGTTTTGCAGAAGTTCATCGAAAAGGGGGTAGTGGTGATATGGGAGTTGATGTCGTTGGACTTCGGTTCAATGGCAACGCAAAGGAATATTGGCTTGTCCAATGTAAACGCTGGGTTAGTAATGTTGGTTCTACACCTTTACAGAGATTGGTATCAGAGAGGGAGCGGTTAGGTGCTCAGAAAATAGCATGTTATACTACATCCGATTACACTGATAATGCAAAAGAAGTAGCATACAAACAAGATGTAGAAATTGTTAATGGAAGGGAATTATTGCAAAAATTAGATAAGTATTTTCCAGGGAAATATTATAATTCCAACATTTAAAAAATGGCACCTTATTACTGAAGGTGCCATTTTGCTGTCACTTTATTCCAAATGAAGTGTTCTTCGAAAATATCGACTAATGTTTTATATTTTTGGGAGAGAATTTTTAACCATCCATTACTTATTAGGATTTCCATTAAACCAAAATCATATAGTTCAGGAGTAGATAGTTCACCATGTGTTTCGAGTAATTTTTTCGCCTCCATATATATATAATAAGCAATTTCTTCAGGTGTTATACTAGAATCATAAGTATCAATTTTATGTTTTGTATTTTCAAAAAATAGTATTGCATCTCCAGATAACGATTTTTTAGGGCTAATTATATTTTTAATTGTTTTTGATTTTTTAATATGTTCTTGAGAAATATACTTGAATCCATTTTTCTCTAAAATACTAATTAATTCAACCCATACTGAAAGGTTACTATCGTGAAAGAATAGACACATTAAAGAATCTTGTTTCAATTTTTTACTACATAAATAAAAAACTTGCTCCAAAAGTTCAAAGTATTCAGTTTCATCACGTTTTCTAAACGGCGAAGGAGAGACAACTATTTCATCTTCTAAGTTAAAGTTTAAGCTTATAATTGGTTCATATAGTTGCATGTATTCAGAATAAAGAACTTGATCTTTATAAGGCGGATCTGTAATAATTAAATCGATTGAATTGTCCGGTATTTCTTCGTTAGATATATTCTGACTTCCTTTAGTCAATAATAAGGCAGAATTAGGTTCGAGTTCGGAGAATGATGTAACAATTCTAGATTTTGAATAATATTTTTTGGTATAATTAGATGCTGTAATTATACGTTTCATTCTTTTTTGTAGAAGTTCTAAAATATTTTTTTCTACACAATTTTTTTTTGGAATCCATAAGGGCCATTGAGAGTTTGAATGTAGATCTGTTATCTTAGATAAATGAATACAAGACATAAGAAGATAGTTCAATATATCAGAATGCTCTGAAGACCTGATATATGAGACTATTTCATTAAGAACAGAAAAATTTCTGGGTGTGAATAAATCGGATAGGTGGTCGTTGTCTCCAACAGCGATCTTACTATTTTGTATGAGTTTTTTATCTGAGATGTAATCTTTACATAATAAAGTTAGCATCTTATTTTTATCCGTAATATCTGCTTGTTTAGTATTTTTTCCACAATTAGGACAGTTATAATTAACGGCCTTAATATCATAGCGATTAACTGTTCTATAGGGTTTATCAAAAACAACTTTGGAGATTATTGCTTGATTTGAATGACAGGTTATACAAGTTGTAGTGTAATAAAAAGTAAGTTCGTAAAGTTTTTTTTCAAAATTATTAAATATTTGTTTTAAATTGCAATTTTGAAAGTTATTAATAATGTTATTTACAATAAAACTAGGCATATCATTTATGTCACATCCGACTGCTCTACGTTTTAGTGGAGTTTTTATAGTTTCTAAAATTGTTACACCAGACCCCATAAATGGATCAAAGATTGTATCACCTTCTTTAGATAAAGATTGTATCATTTTATCTATTATATTATATGATTTTTGGGACCAATATAAATGAGTGTTATAGATTGGATTTTTGGATGTTGGTATGGTTGTTTTTATATCATATTTTAGATTCAATAAAGAATTAGGTTCTTCACTTTCAGAAGTAGATGGCCCACAAACTATTAAGTATTCAAAAACACTTTTTGTAGAACTATTTCTATGATTTGCGTGCTTATAATTTTCTTCAGCAATGCTTACATTATTACTTCCAAAAATATTTTTAGCCAAATCGATTAGTTCCTCAATAGATATGGTGTATCTGTCTGTTTTCTGATTGATACGATCCTCTGGGTAAGCATAGCTCAGTACTAAAATAATATCATTTTCCTTACAGTATTGACATAGTTCTGTAATTCTGATTTTTGCGGTACTTTTTTTGCTGAGATCGGATTGATTCCTACCCTCGGTATATAAACCAGTTGTATATTTTCCTCTTAAAATTGTAGGATTTGGGAAATCATACTTAGCTGCAATATTGAGCAGATGATAATACCTAGAATATTGCATGTCAGTATATGGAGGGTCAGCATAGATCATTTTTATTTTTTTATTTGTAAAAACATTATCTTTTATAATGTTTTCAATATCTAAATTGAAGATTTTATGTTCTAGAATATTATTTTCACTTTGTTCACAACTATAAGAAATGAATTCATCCAATTTTTTAATAAATAGATGAATAATATTTTTGGACCTTTGCTTTAGATGTCTTGTCACATTTTTTGTTGGATTTAGTGGTTGTGCCATATGTCCATCTTTAGAAAAAACAGTTTCTTTCATTGCAAAAAATAGACAACTAAATAATGTGTGAACAACTGATTTTTCTTTGAATGAGTGAATGGTTTCTATAATACTATCAATGGTGATAGACTGTTCGATTCCAAAATATGACCCTGAGTAGTAATGAGTAAATAAATTGTACTCTTTACGTGAGCGTAATATTTCCACACTGATAGCATTATTTGTTTTCCAAATTGTTGGAAAACCATCGTATAACATAATTAGATTTTCATTATCTTTGGCTTGGATTAATTCTCGTTCTTTTTCAATATAGTCCTGGAATTTTTCCAAATTATGTTTTATATTACTCTGGAATTTTTCTTGAAACTGTAGTTGAATTTTTCTTAGCATTTTAGAGTTTGGAGTATTTAAAAGTGAGGATGAAATAATAGCTGCGTATTCTTCAGCATCATTGGCATAAATTATATTCTCGTTTTTAAATGCTGCTCCTACACTCCCAGATCCGGAGAATATATCAAATAATACATCTCCTGGTTGTAAATATTTTTGAAGATTTGTTTTTAAAAAAGGTATCAATGAAGATTTGCTTCCTTGATAATTCAGTATTGTAGGTATTGTCATTCTTTCTCCTTAATTATATCATTTTATCATTTTTATTGAGCAATCACAATTACAAAGAAAAAAAATAGTAAAAAAAACGCGCATCGGGAAAATATAATTGAACTTTTTAGAATTATCTAGTATATCTCATGTGACAATTTTTAACTATATTTAAGTTGCAGTTGAAAAAAAATAAAATATACAATATAATCTATTTGAAGTCTAAAATGTGTTCCCCTTAAATAAAAAATAGTATACATCATAGTATTTTTTATTTATTATTAGAACTATTGAAATTTAAGATTAAGTAAGGTTTATTATGAAATATACTACGTTAAAAAATTATAGTTTATTAAAGATGCTTGTGAATTTTTTATTTTCATTTGTTTTAACTATTCTCATATTTGCTATTCCAGTAACTAATCAAGAGAGTTGGTATGATTTTTTTCCTAAAATTTGGGATAAATTAGCTCAGGGAACATTATTTGGAACAATAATTAGCATCAATGGCACGTATATGATTACATTATATGGTAAAACAAAAAGTAAATTAAATATTAAGGATTTAAAATCTAGTAAGTTTTCATTTGAAGTATTAAATGAACTAGTGAAATTTCAATGCATTCCATTTTTTTTGTCCCTACTATCATTATATTTGTTAACCAAACTTCAGAACAATACATTACATTGGTCTATAATTATTTTAGAAATTGTATTATACGTGATATCTATATTTTTCTATGGATACACAGAAAAACTGTTGACTAATGAAGATCTTGAAGAGCAGCAAGAGACTTTTTCGATAGAACATCAAGCAAAGAGTGAAGAAATAACTCGAAAAGTTTCTGACGTTGAAGATGCTATTTTGATTAAGGCACTGCGCGATAAAACGACAAGGAGTTAGAGGTAAATGATTACTCTTGAAAATTTAATTAAAGTTGAGCAAGGAAAAAGTGAGGAACTTGATTTTTATTTGACTACTATTGACTCTATTGATTTAATAGAAAATAGTAATGTCGAACGACTTTCTGAAGGCACTGGCGTACAAAGATATCTTAATGAACAGCGAGCTAGTGATATAGCAAAATTTTGTCAGAGAAATGATGCGATTTTTCCAACCCCAATAATTGTTTCACTAAATACAGACTTTGTTGCTTCAAATCGTTTAGAAGGGAATATAATACCTAAACTAATAATAGAAACTGGGGAATCTTCATTTGATTCAAGTTTAAAACCTTTTTCAATTATTGATGGACAACATAGATTAGCTGGAATCGAAGAGTATTTTTCGGATAGAATTCATTCTCCAGATAAAAAATTTACCTTGCCATTAATCATATACAAGGATGCAACAATTGAAACCTCAGCTAAGATATTTGTTACTATTAATGCCAATCAACGATCAGTAGACAGTTCAACTATTAGTCAATTATTTGGGGTGATTTATAAAAATTCTAATTTATATACTGTTGAGTCATTTGCTTCTACTGTTGTAAATACTTTGAATGATACTAAGCATTCTCCATTCTATATGCAAATTAGAATGTTGGGTAGAACTATATATGGACATGAGTTCATTTCACAAGGTACAGTGGCAAAAAAAATTATTGACAGAATAACATCTAATTCCCATAAAGATAATCTTGCTATTGAGAAGGGATGGAGCTTAGAAGATGATAATAAAAAAATATTTCGAACAGCTTTTATTAAAAATAAACCAGAAGAAGTAGCAGAGTTTATGATAAATTATTTTAGTGCCTTTGAACTTTCTTTCCCCTCTATATGGGGTGATGGAAAGTTATTAACACGAAAAGCCGTGGGTTATAGTGGATTAATGAAATTCTTTACTACATTATATTTTGAAAAAAATTTTTTAAGTTTTCCAGAAGTGTATAGCTTCTTTCGAAACTTTGATAATATTTGGAATATAGAGATATTAAACGAAATATTTGCAAGTGATCAAGGTTCAAGTGAAAGTGTTGCTACTCGGATTGATAAGAAATTGTGTGAACTATTTTTGATAAATAGAGATTAAAATCTCGGGTTAGTATACGTATTGAATAATTTCTTTGCAAAAGATGGGGACTAATCTAAGATTACTTGAGATCCAATATTTTTAGAACAGTTGCAGAAGCTACTACAGTAAAATTTATAGTTGAATAAGTTAAAGTTTCCGGAAAATACTTATTTTTCGGACAGTTGTCTTTGAGAAAGCTAAAGTTATAGTTTTTAGGTTTTGATCTTCAAAACACTTCCTCCCTATCCAAACTTGGATAGGGCTTTTCATTGTTCAAAATTCGACTTAGTGTTTCAATGCTAGATTTTAAGTGAAATAACTCAGTTTTACTGTATTCACTTTCATGATTATTTTCTATATTTTTGCAATGGCGTTTAATATGCCATAGTGTCTTGTGGATATTGTTTTCTTTAATATTTTTCATAGTTATATCGTAACAAAGAAAAATATAAAGAGGCTTTAAAAATTCTCAAATGATTAAAAAATATCCTGAACTGCATTAAATAAAATTCAATCAGAACAAAAAAATGTTCTGATTTGACAATGTTTAATATTTCTGATATCATTCAATCAGAACAAAAAAATGTTCCGGTCGAAAAAAGAAAGAGGTAAAATATGTATACTATTTCAGAATTATTACCACCAGCCGTTGAAGGACAAAAAGCATTTATTTTGGATCATGGAAAAATAGAAGATGATGGTCAATTGAAATATGCAGATGATGCAACTAGTTATGGATGGAATATTCATCGATATGGAAAATTAAAGGTTGGAGCTGTTGTCTTAAATCGCCATTCTGGTAAAATTACTAAAGATCGTAAATGGGAAATTTACGGGGGAGGTTATGTTGAGAGTATTTCCGAACCAGATGAGGAGGGGAATGTTATTGCAGTAATTTCACATGCTTTCAAGATAGAACCTCCAATTAGACAGGGAGATTCTTTTATTGAAAATTACGAATGGAAAACACCGAGTAAGAAAAAACGAAAAAACCCAAATTCATGGTTGCATTTTTGGGATCAATACGGAATGAATGAAATCTCATATGAAGACTTTGTAGCACTAATGGAAGATCGTCCAATTATTTCTATTGATTCTATTGAATCTATCCATCGCACGTCAGTTAATCCTGATTTTACACTTGCTGAATGCGAAGAATTTGAAAATGTAGAGGATTTTACAGTACTTATTGATGAAGATGGACCTAGACGTTCTACCAATTCTAAGAAACATAAATTTACTGGGCGTAAAATTGATTGGGAACATGAAAATAAATCAAAACAGAAGACTGGTGTGGCAGGTGAAGAAATCGTCTTTGATCTACTATGTAAGGAAGCCGAGGAGAAGGGGTTGCAACTACCTGAACACGTATCAAAAACAAAAGGTGATGGCCTTGGTTATGACATTTGTTTTTGGGATGAAAATGGAGAAGAAGTTCATATTGAAGTGAAAGCATCAAAACTAAAGTTTTCGGATGGTTTTGAACTGAGTTCTAATGAATTAGAGGCATCTCGCGCTGGATTTCCATATAAAATATATTTTGTTTATGACTTAAATATTGAATCAAAACAGTGCAAAATTAAAATTTATGATGGACCTATTACGGAAAACTCATTTAAGCTAGTTCCTAGTTCTTATAAAGTTTATCTAAATTATTAATATTCTATATTATTGTTTGAATTAAAGATGTATTTAGAATTTATTAATAATATAAATAATAATTTTCAAACAGATTTGAAGAGAAATATAGTGATATTCAATGTGTTTTTTGAATTTAAATATTTGAATTAGAGATAAAAAATGAATTGTTAATTACACAAAAAGGATAAAAATTATGATTAGTAAAGTAATTTTAAAAAATTTCAAAGGATTTCAAAATATTGAATTAGAATGCAATAAAGAAAAAAATATCTTAATTGGTGAAAATGGATCTGGAAAGACAACTATACTATATGCTATTGGTTTAGTATTAAGTGGTAGCCACGCTCAAATTGAGAAGAATGGTTTGGCTAGTTTATTTAATTCAACAGCTATTTCAAGATTTTTAAATTCAAGGGATATAAAACTTTTACCTGAATTATTTGTGGAGATTTATTTTGATGATTCTTATGAAGAAATAAAGAATAATTTTGATATTGAAGGTACGCATAACTCTAAGGGAATGGACTCTTATGGCGTTTCGTTAAGAATTATTCCTAATAATGATTTTAACAAGGAAATTAAGGAAGCTCTGATTGATTGTGATTGGAGGGTGTTCCCCTTTGAATTTTATAAAGTAGATTTCTTATCATTTAATGGGAAAATATATACATCATACACTAAACCATTTAAATTTTTATATAGCCTAGTAAATACAAGTCAAATTAACACTACCCAGGAAAATCAAAAAAGGATAGAGGAAATATACCTGGATAGAATCCCAATTGAAAACAGAGCTAAAGTAAATCATGAATTCCGTAAATCATACGATAATTTACTTACCCAATTAAAAAGTTCTAATCTTGTAAAAGACAATGATTCAGAATATGACCTATACTTTGAAGATTCTGAAAAGTCGTTTCGGAATTCTGTTTCTGCAATTAAGGATGGTATTGATATAAAAAATCTTGGACAAGGTGAAAAAGTATTGCTTAGTGTAGAGAATTCTTATTGCTTTTTAAAAGATAGTGTAAAAATTTTGTTGATTGAAGAGCCAGAAAATCATCTAAGCTATTTAAATATGTTAAAACTTATTTCAATATTAAACTCTAAAACAGGTATCCAAGTTTTTATTGGAACGCACTCGAATATGATTGCTTCTCGTTTAGGAATTGATAACATAACGTTATTAAAAGAGGGCAATGTTTCAAAAATTCAAAATTTACAAAGGGATACAATACGCTTTTTTAAAAAATCGACAAATCAAAATTTATTAAATTTTGCACTGACTGATAAAGTTATCTTAGTTGAAGGAAATGCTGAATATATTTTGATGGAAAAGTTCTTTGATATGCATCATCAAGTTAATCCAGAATTATTAGGGGTCAGCATTATTTCCGTAGATGGATTAAGTTTTAAAAGATATTTAGAAATCGCGAAAGAGTTTGAAAGTAAGAAAGTTGCAGTAATAACAGATAATGATAAGAATTATACAACTAACATACTTGAAAAGTATTCTATCTTCGATGAATACAATAATATTAAGGTATTCTCTGACCAAAGTGATGAAAACTATACATTTGAAGTATGCGTATATAATAATAATAAATCTTTTATTGATGGAGCAAATTTGACTAGATCTGATGATGTTTTAGAATTTATGCTCGGCAATAAGTCAGAATTTGCATTAAGGTTATTAGAGAAATTAGATTCTTCGAATAGTTTGGAAGATTTTAAAATTCCAGAATATATTAAGGGGGCGATTGAATGGGTAATAAGAAATTAATTCATGCAGTTGCTGGAAGTGGAAAGACTAGGTTTATTGTTGAAAATATTGAACCTTCAGAAAGAAATCTTATTATTACATATACAGAGAATAATCAAAAAGTATTAAAACAAAGGTTAATTAGGAGGTTTGATAAAATACCGGACAATACTCATATTTTTGGAGTTTTTGAATTTTTATATAGTTTTTGTCTTGTTCCGTATTTAAATTATCGACCTAAAGGAATAAATTTTAACTATGAAAAGAAAAGCAAATTTGATAATAATTCAATTGATAAAAATGATAGGATAATTCACAATCAACTTTCGCATGCTTTGTTAGACGGTGTTCTTAAATATAACAAAAAAACAATTGAATTTAATCTGTCATATCTTGATAGAATAGATAAATTTTTTGATAATATTTTCGTAGATGAGTGTCAAGATTTTGAGTCCTATGATTTTGACTGGATGCTGAGTTTGTCTAAATTGGATGCAACTGTTTATTTATTGGGAGATTTTTATCAAAAAACGTATAGTACTTCTTTGTTAGGGAATAAAGGAAAAGGTATTCACTCTGATATAAATAAATGGTTTAAAAAAATTGATGAGAGTGGTTTTGAAGTTGATAAAACTAGTTTATCATCTAGTCATCGCTGTCCTTACGAAATTTGTAAGTTTATTAATGAAAAATTAGGAATAAACATAACTTCAAGTAGATCTACGGATTGTATGGGAGAAATAAAGTTGCTTGAAAATAATGATGATATTGATTCTGTTATGAGAGATGAGACTACTATGAAATTATTTTATCAAAAGTCATCTCAATATGAGTGTATTAGTATGAATTGGGGAGAAAGCAAAGGAGGCGAGTTCAATAATGTCTGTGTTGTGTTGAATAAGGGGACATGGGAACGTTATAAGACAAATACTTTATCAAATTTAGCCCCTTCGACAAAAGCTAAATTTTATGTGGCGTGTACTCGTACGTTAGGGAAACTATGGTTTATACTGGAAGATAAAGTTGCTGACTATAAATTACAATGATCAACTGGTTTATTATATAAGATTTGAAATAAAAATAGATGTAATTATTTAACAATTAAATGAGTAAGGTTTAAATATAGAAATAATAAGAATAATATTCGCATACTATGAAACTAAGATTGTAAAGCTTTATTGTTAGGTATAGGAAAAAATAAATTTATCTTTTTAACTAATAAATTTTAAATATTATTTCAATCTCTACCTTTTTCTCTACCTTTTTTTCTTAGACCGTTATAAAGCTTGTCAGAATAAGTTTTGTAGGTTTAGAAGTTAATTTTTACAGAACTAAACTATTTCCCCTTTTAAAATATATTGATTCATATTTTATGAAATCAATAGGTATATACAGTTCTGAAAACACAAGGTATTGCATTGTTTTTGGTTCAAGTGAAAATCATTCTTGTCAAACCAGGCTTGAAAAAAGCTCGTAAAGCATCACAATTTAGTAAACGTTAAAAC
>ERZ773267.937-NODE-937-length-17588-cov-3.838305_pt1 | contig 17588 bp, 13 predicted proteins | sample MGYA00511959_ERZ773267 | MGnify/ENA primary metagenome ERZ773267 (study PRJEB29015, sample SAMEA2738165) | human oral metagenome | biome: human oral; feature: human-associated habitat; material: saliva | place: China | collected 2240 ... | reverse complement strand
TTAGGCATTGTTAATATAGGAATTAAAGTAATTGAACCTTTCTTTCCCTTTACCATTCCAGCTCTTTCGTATAAAGTAGAAAGATCTGAATACAAATATCCCGGGTATCCCTTTCTACTAGGAACTTCTTCTCTTGCAGAAGAAATTTCTCTTAATGCTTCAGCATAACTTGTAATATCAGTCATAACAACTAATATATGCATCCCTTCTTCAAAAGCTAAATATTCTGCAGCTGTTAAAGCAGTTCTAGGTGTTGATATTCTTTCAACAATTGGAGCGTCAGCTAAATTAATATATGATACTACTCTTGATGATGCTCCAGATTCTTCAAAAGCACTTTTAAAGAATTCATAATCATCGTATTTAATCCCCATTCCAGCAAATACTATTGCAAATTTGTCATCAGAATTTTTCAATTTGGACTGTCTAACTATTTGAGCCGCTAATGCATTATGTGTCAAACCATTTGATGAAAATATCGGAAGTTTTTGACCCCTTATTAAAGTCGTTAAAGTATCAATAGCTGAAATTCCTGTTTCTAAATAATCTCTTGGATATTCTCTGGCTACAGGATTCATAGGTCTACCATTTACATTATATTTTTTATCAGAAATTATGGCATCACCACTATCTATAGGTTCCCCAACTCCATTAAAAGTTCTTCCTAAAATATTTTTAGTTAGACAAATTTCAAGAGGAGATCCAGTAAAAGTTACAGCAGAGTTTTCAGTAGAAATTCCAGTTGTCCCCTCAAATACTTGAGCTATAACTTTGTCTCCTTGAATTCTTACAACCTTTGCTCTTCTTCTTTCATTACCGTCAATTACAATTTCCATCATTTCATCATAACTTACATTTTCTACACCTTTAAGTACAATCAAAGGTCCATCTATTTTTTCAAGTTTTAAATATTGTTTTTGCATCTTATCACCTACTCTCCCTGATTTTCACTAATCAAAGTAGTATAATAACTATCTATTTTCGAATTCAATTCTTCAAATGCTTCATCATAATTTTCATTTGGAATATTATATTTCATCTTAATAACTTCTTCAAATAAATCATCATTCTTTATTTCAGTTAGAGATACTTGTTCCTTAACAGCTAAAGTACAATTTATATATAGCTTATCTATTACTTTTAACATCTCAAATTGTTTTTTTAAAGGAACATAGCAATCTATTTCATGCATTGCATTTTGTTGTAAAAATCCCTTCTTTAAAACTTTTGCAATTTCTATAACAATTCTTTGATCATTTGGTAAAACATCTTCACCAACTAATTGAACAATTTGGTTCAATTTATTATCCTCTGAAAGAAGTTCCATCATCTTTGCTCTTAATTTCAATAGTTCTGGTGATACATTTTCATCATAATATTCTTTGATTAATGAAGTATATCCACTATAACTTGTAAGATAGTTTACTGCAGGATAATGTCTTATATAAGCTAAATTCTTATCCAAACCTATAAAAGCTGAAACAAATCTCTTTGTATTTTCAGTAACCGGTTCAGAAAAATCTCCACCAGGAGGTGAAACGGCTCCGATTACAGTAATAGAACCTTCTTCTTTTGAAAGAGTCTTTACATAACCCGCTCTTTCATAAAATTGTGCAATTCTTGAAGGAAGATAAGCTGGATATCCTTCTTCCGCTGGCATTTCTTCAAGTCTTCCTGAAATTTCTCTTAATGCTTCTGCCCATCTTGAAGTTGAGTCAGCCATTATTGCAACATGGTAACCCATATCTCGATAATACTCAGCAATAGTTATTCCAGTATAAATTGATGCTTCACGGGCAGCGACTGGCATATTAGAAGTATTTGCTATTAAAATTGTTCTTTCCATAAGTGGCTTTGAAGTTCTTGGATCTATTAATTTTGGAAATTCTTCAAGAACATCTGTCATTTCATTTCCACGTTCTCCACAGCCGATATAAACTATAATATCAGCATCAGACCATTTTGCAAGTTGATGTTGAGTCATAGTTTTTCCTGTCCCAAACCCTCCAGGAAGAGCTGAAGTTCCTCCTTTTGCTATTGGAAAGAAAACATCAAGTACTCTTTGTCCTGTAATTAAAGGTTTTGAAATTGGCATCCTTAAATTTGTAGGACGTGGAATTCTTACTGGCCATTTATGGTACATTTTTAAATTATGTGTTTTTCCATCTTCATCTTTTATTTTTACTAAATTTGTTTCTAAATTATATTTTCCTGAAGGTAAAACTTCAATTACTTCACCATTAACAGTTGGTGGAACTAAAATTTTATGTTTAATAAAACTTGTTTCTTGAGTTGTTGCAAAAATTTCTCCAGCTGACAATTTATCACCAACTTTTACAAGTATTTCAACATCCCATTCTTTTTCTTTATCAATTGAAACAAGCCCAATTCCTTCAGCAATAAATTCTCCTGTCATAGAATATATTTTTTCAAGAGGTCTTTGAATACCATCAAATATATTTCCAATAATTCCTGGACCCAATGTTACTGAAAGAGGAACATTGGTACTTTCAATTGTTTCTCCTACTTTTAAACCCTGTGTTTCTTCATAAACTTGTATAGTAGCTATATCTTCGTCAATAGATATAATTTCCCCAATTAGTTTTTTAACTCCAACTAGAACCATATCCCTAACTTTGTAAATTCCCATACTGTCTGCTTTAACAACAGGACCATTTATATCAATTATTTTAGGTATATTACTCATTACCTTTCTCCTCATTACAATTATTTATTAATTGTCCATTCCTAATTCTCTTTTTAATTGAGCTAAAATCTTTTGGTATTTTGTTGTTAATAGAAAATCTAAAGAATAATTTAATCTATATGTTCTTTCTTTGTTTTCAACTTCAAAACCACCAACTTTTATACTAAGATTTTTTTCAATAGTTATATCACCTAATATTTCTTTTATTATATCTCTATCTCTTTCAAAACTTTTTTCAAAAACATAAACTATATCATTAGAAGATATTTCTGATTTAACATTATTTAAAGCTTTTTTCAAATATAACTCACCTTTTTCAGTCATATAAGAATTAGTTAATTCTTCTTTTAAGGATTTAAAAAATTCATCATAAATCTCTTTGTTTGTATTTAAAATAATATCTTGTCCTTCTTTTAAAGTTTTTGAACGAAATTTATCTGTCTTATTTTCAAGTTTAGCTCTATAATCTCTTTTTAATTTTTCAATTTCATCAAATTTCTTTGCTTTATACTCAGCAATTAGCTTTTCAGTTTCTAAAGAAATTTTCTTTAATTCTTCATTATATTTATCATCAATCTCTTCATTTAAGATTCTTTTAAATGATTCTATCTTATCTTCAATTGTTATCACAAGATTTCTCCTTATATATTTATTCCTATTGACTCGTTTATATAGTTAGTAATGAAATTTGGATCTCTTTTTAAACCTGTTCTATCTGGAATTTCAACTATTAGTGGAAAAATATTCTTTAACTTTGCTAACATTACTTCCTCCTCTATAAGCTTAAAAATATTTTCAGTTAAAATTAAAATTCCTATTTCCTTATTATTTAGACAAGAATTAAATTCCTCCAAAGCCTCTTCTCTGGTTTTTAAAACAATTCCAGTTATCCCAGCTAATCTCATTCCTACAAGTGTATCTGTATTATCAGATATAAGATAACTTATCATAAAAATCTCCTAAACTCTTTGTAAAATCATAATTGAAATTATAAGTCCATAAATTGCAATACCTTCAGCAAGTCCAAGAATAATTAAAGTTTTACCTAAAATTGAAGAATCTTCTGATACTGCTCCAATCGCTGCAGATCCCGCTTGACCAACACCAATTCCTGTACCAATTGCTGCAAGACCTGTTGATAATGCAGCAGCTAAATATCCCATACCACTTGCTGAGTTTGCAGTGTTTTGAGTAGTTTCTGCAGCCAATGCAACATCTGGAACAAGTCCTATTAAAAATAAAGCTAAAATTGAAAAGACATTAATTGCTATTGCTTTTTTCAATCCTGATTTTGTAGTTTTCTTTCCTTTTTTTAAATATGATAAACCTGTTAAAATTGTTGTTCCAATTCCTAATGTAATTAATAATAAAGTAATTTTCATAATTTTCCTCCTAATTTTCTTCTTTTAATTCTACTTTTAACGGTTCATAATTAATTCCTTCACCATTAAAATATTTACTAAATAATTCATAATATTCCAATCTTATTGCTTGAATGAAAACTATAAGTCCTTCAAGACAAACAATAAATATGTTTCCTAAAACAATCATAAATATATTTCCAATACTTGAACCCAGCATTTGTCCTAAAGCATGAAATGCCATAAAAAGTCCAACATGGTTAATCGCAAAAGCTCCAACTCTTATAAAAGAAAGTGTATTTGAAAAGAATCCCATTACAGTTTCAAACATTTCAAATCCACTTTCAACAGGAGAAAATTCTTCATTTTCTTTTGTTTTGCTAATCATAGGTACAAGTTTTGGTTTCATAAACATCAATGTTGAAGTTACAACCAAAAATACAACACTTACTATTGTAATCATTGAAGATACATTTATACTTACATACTTTTTTAACAAAACAGTATTTAAAACAATTACTATAAATGAGATATAAAATAAAAATCCAGACAATCCGTTTTTATCAAAAAATAATTTTCCAAACTCTTTTCTCATCTTCAAATTTCTAAAGTTAATAAAATATGCTATTATTATCATTAAAATACCAAGACCAATTGTTGCGACTAATATTGTATTTATATCATTCATAGGTCTAATGATTAATGCTGGAATTAACTCTTCAATTCCAAAAACACTTCCATATACAAAACCGAAAAACATTGATGAAAAACCAATTCTTTGGATAATCTTTGCTATTACACCAAGTTTTTTCGACAATAACATTCCTGCAATAACAAAAATTAAACCTTGTCCAACATCTCCAAACATCATTCCAAATAATAATAGATATGTTATTGCAAAGAACGGTGTCGGATCAGTTTCCTTATAATCTGGAATTGAATACATCTTTACTAATGCTTCAAAAGGTCTTAAAATAAAATTATTTTTTAACTTTGTAGGTATCTTAAATTTTGAAGGAATTTCATTGTCATCTTCAAAATATATCAAAGCACTTTCTGAAACTTTCTCTACTGAATTCTTTATACTTTCAACTTTAGATTCAGGAACAAAAGCACTTAATAAAATAAAATTTTTGCTTTCTGCAATATGTCCTTCAAGTTCTTCAATCTTTTCAATAATTTTATATCTATAATAGAAACCTAAAATATCTTGCAAATATTTATCCTTAAATTCAGCTTTTTCTTTTAAAATTTCATCCTGTTCTCTTTCTAAACTTTCCAATTCAGCATTTTTATTTTTAATAAAATCCTTAAAAGAAATATCTACATTAGGAAGTTCAATTCTATCAAAGGACAAAGAACGAATAAAATATTTTGTATCTTTTGCATAAACGGAAGGGGTGAAGATTATTACAGTTTCTCCATAACTACTAGTTCCTAAATGCACAACTATTCCATTAATATTTTCATAATTTTCCTTTAATTTTATCCAAGAATTTTTTGAAATTTCTCCCATATCAAAATTAATATGTTTTAAATTGTAAAACTCAGATATTTTCATATCACTATCAGAAAAATATTCAACAGCATTTAATAATATTTTAATTTCTGCTCTCCTTTTCCTGTTTTCGTCTTCTCTAGACTTTATTGAAGAAGATTTTACAGATATATCATCTAATAATTTAAGTTTTTCACTGTAATTTAATTCTTTTAAATCATTTAAAGTAACATCATCTTCTTTAATGTTAAAAAAATCAAACATTTGATCTAAAAGTTCTTTATACTTTCTCTTTTTAAAAACTTTTTCTCTATGATATGGCCTTATCTTATCAACAGCAACACCCATATCATTAAAAATCCCTATTTGAGAATCCATATACTTCATTGTGAAATTTTCTGAATTTTCAGCATTTGTAATATGAATCGAGCCATTCAAAACAATTTCTCTAAGAATACTGTGAGCATCCTGTTTTAAAGCAACAAGATTCATCATTTTCATTTTTTCAACAGCCAATTTAACACCCCCTAACTAAATTAATGAATATTAATTAGATATTCTTTTACTTCACTTTTACTTAATTTATACTTATTCGCTTCTGCTATTCTAATTAAATTTTCATTTTGAATATTCAATTGAATAATAAATTTAAGTAAAGTAGAAATTGAATTATCATAGTCTTTAAGTTTCTTTAAATGGCTAAGATAAACATATTCTTTAATATTTCTATTTGAAATAATAGTATTTCCATTCGCATCTTCAAGAGTATATCTTAATTTTGTTTTCTTTATCTTCTCAACAATAGCATCCACGCTATCACTATAAATCAAATCCTTTAAAAATTCACCTTTAATATATTTTCCAAACCTCAAACTATAACTGTAAATTTCTTCATTCGGTAAATCATAATATTTTTTAGCTCTGATTATCCATTGAAGATTAATTGTATCAATAAGTGTTGAAAAATAATCATTAAAAATAACTTGACTCGATTTTGATAATTTATCAATTGCATTTTTCATTGTTAAAAAATATAAACTATCTAATTTCATTTCAACATGAAAATGTAGTCTAAATATATCATCATCCGTTAAAGAGGCAACTGCTTTTTTGTAAATTGTGCTTTTTAATACTTCAAGTGCCTGATTAAAATTATCACAATTTATAAGCTTCGCATAATCAATATGTTTATTTTTCTTATACATTATTGTATCTCTTTCCAAGTCAATCTTTTCGTTTTCAACAATACTTCTAAGAATTATTTTTATATCTTTAAATTCATATTTCATAAGCATAGCTTCTATAATCTTTTTATCCTCTCCAAAAAGGAAAAATTTTAATCTTCCTAGCAGCTCTGCTTCAATTTTATTTAGCATGAACTCTGTATCATATCTATTTCTCATAGATCTTTCTTCATACAATGGTATTTCATTTTTATATAATATATTATTTTTTAAATAATCAACAATTTCATGTCTTTGTTCAAAAGATAAAATTTTGTCATAATCAGATTGATTTAATATTCCTTTTCTTAAAACTCCAATTTTAGCATTAATTGAATGAAAGTTATTCCCCATAAAACTCACCACTTTCCAAAAGGGAACTAGCAATATTTTTAACCAAGCTTTCCTTTTTATCTTCAAAAACATTTTTTATCTCTAAAGATTTTTTATTATATTCATCAAGTTTATTCTTATCTTCATGCTCAATTTTAGAAAGATGTAGCTTAAGATTTTCTTGTTCTTCTTCTAAAACTTTATTGTACTCTTCATCAATAGCTTTAAGTTTTTCTTTTCTATCAAGAAGTAACTTTTGTTTTTCAGCTTCTAATTGTTTTTGATAATCTTCTGCATTCCTATCAATATCGAATATTTTTTCTATAAAACTTTCCATAAATGCCTCCTTTCTAAATTTTTTCCAAAACAAAAGTGCATTCGTAAAAATGCACTTCCAAATTTGCGATAATAAAAAATAAACTTGTTTACGGAATGATGAACTCAACTGTAAACAAGTTTGAAAATTTATTTTTATTAAAATATAAAGTTTTAAGCTAATTTACAATAAGCTTATTTAAAATAAGTTTATCTTCATCATAAGTAAACTATATGATATTTTTAATATTACAATAACTATTTATCAAACAATTCCACCATTGGCATTATTCTATCAGAGTTTTTATCATCTACTTTAATTCCCCAGCCACAAACTGGACATGATAAAAACTTCTTTGATGAAAATGGAAAAATTGGAATAAAAAATAATGTAAACCATTTTTTATCATTGTAAAGTGTCCATATTGAAGTATTATCACAATGATCACAATGACAAGCTTCTTTTGTTTGACCAATTTTTTTGCTTCTTACTTTTGATCCATAAAAAATTATCATTTTACCTCCTAAATACCATAATTTATATAGCATTATATAATCTTTAAAATTTTAAAAATATTCTTCAAGAATTATTTTCATTATCCTTAAAACCATATTTATTATACACCTATGCTTTTATAAAATCAAGCATTTAAATCACAAAATATAAAAGTTTGTGAAAAAATTAATTTCTAGCTTTTAACTTAATATAATTACTATCTTCTTTATAATTTTTACAAAACTTTTCATATAATTTAATTAAACTTTTTTCAGAAATATCTTTTCTCTTATAGTTAAGCAAATAATACTTATTTTTAAGATTAAAATCAATCCTTGAAGTTTTTGAATAAACAAAAATAAATATTTCATTTCCATTAAATTCAGTTTCTACAGAAGGTGAAGATTTTTCTGTATCTTCCATTGTAATTTTAAATCTAAATTTACAATCAGAAATTAGATTAAAAAACTCTTTTTTATCCTCATCAGACTCTAAATTTGCAGTATATCCACTTCCGTCAAAATATACTTTAATTACTTCATTATTTACAATTTCATTTTTTAAAGAATGTAATTCATATTTATATCTCAAAAAAATTGCTAAAAATACTATACATATTAGAGCAAAAATTATTGATATGATTTTAAAAAGTTTCTTATTTTTCATAATCAAAATTCCTCCTAAAATTCTTCTCGTACAACTTACTTATATTATATAGCTAAATTTTTTATAAAGTCAACTAATAATATTCTTTATAATATTAAAAAACTATTGAATAAAAAAATATATATGATATAATTGCTTTAAATATGTATATATCATGTATTATGTATACTTAATAATTTTAATGGAGTATAGAACCATGGAGAAAATATATAGATGCAAGATGCAATTATTTTTCATTATGAAAGGAGAATAGTATGAAAACTCTAGTTTTAAAATATATTGATAAGAAAAATATTTCAATAATAACTTTGATTATAGCAATTTTATCAAGAATTATCGGAGGTATGATTACTAATAAATATCTATCATATCTACCATATATAAATAAACATTCATTTTTTATAGACTTAATTGGAATTTTTATTCCTCTAATTTTAAGTACAATAAGTATAATGAACTTAAAGCATCTTAACAATAAAAAAATGGAATTTTTATTTACTATCTTAAATATAATTCTACTTTTATCAATTCCTTCAATCTATTCAGATATTCTAAAATTAATAGATTAATAAAATAAAAAAGCGGATTATATATACTATATCTAAAAAATATAATATTTGATAATCGACTTTTTCATATAATTTAATTTTATATAAATATCATTCAAAAAACCAAAGTCAAATTTGACTTTGGTTTTTAAATTTCAACAAATTTATTTATTCCAAATAGATATAATCCCTTTTTGGCAACTTTTTTGCCGGAAATATCTTCAATTGCTGATTTATATAAATCCAATTGTACTTTATATCTTTCCTTTACTTCTTCAAGATTTTCTTTTATTACATAATCTGTCTTGTAATCCAATAAAATTATTTCCCCATTTTCATTTTCAAAGAAAAGGTCAATTATTCCAACTACCATAATTTTTTCGTCTTCTGAAATATTTTCATCTTTAAATAGATTTTTCAATTTTATATTATAGTCAATGGCTTTTTCTTTAAATAATTTTTCAGATTTATTTGCAATATAGATTTCTTTAAAAATATCAGACTGAATAAATTTTACAATCCAATTAATATTTATCGTTTCTGCTTCGTCCAAGCTCATAATATTTTTTTCAACAAATGAATTTATTTGCAACTTTACTTCTTTTCTTATTTTTGAAACATCTTCTGTATCAAATTTTGAAAAGTCTAAAAGTTGCATAGCCAAATGGAAAATAGTTCCTTTTTCTGCAGAATTAAAACCGACTTTTTCCTCACCTTGATGAATAAATGACGGAGTTTTTAAAACAAAATTTTCTTTATAATATTTTTGATGTTTTTCCTCATCTTCTTCCTGAATCATCTTTTTAATTTCAGAAACAGTAATACTTGATGGCTTGTTTAAAACATTTTTATAAACATATTCTTTATTAAATCTATCTTCTAAGAATTCTTTAACAGTTCGCATTTCTTGTTTAACTTCAATATCAGCTTCTTCAGAAATTATTTCATTGGTTTTAATTTCTTCTTTAATTCTTTGATATTCTATAAATTCCTCTGTTTTAGTATTTACATTTAATTGAAATTTCAAGTCTTCATTTCCTAAAAAGTTTTCTTCTCTTCCCAAACAATTCAAACTATTTCCATAAACTGTAAGATTATCAATAGAACTTAATATCCAATCGAGATAATTATTTATTTTTAGAATTTTATAATTACTTATATTGCCTCTTTCATCAATTCCAGTGCTTATTTCTTCTTTTAAATTCTCATAATCTTTTACTCTTCCAGTTATTATGAGTTTTTCCTTTGCTCTTGTCATTGCGACATAAAGAAGCCTCATTTCTTCAGCAATTTGTTCATTCTTCTTAAATTTTTCAATTTTTTTCTTCATAATACTGTTAAATGAAGTTTTTTTATCCATATCATAAACAACAGGACCAAAACCAAGTTTTTGATGTAAAACCAAATTACTGTCATCGGCTCTAAAATTAAATTTCTTATTCGTATTTGCAAGAAATACAATAGGAAATTCCAAGCCTTTGCTCTTATGAATACTCATTATTTTAACTACATTCGCATCTTCAGAAATTAGTTTCGCCTCTGAAATATCACTTTTTAAACTGATTTTTCGAATATAATTTACAAAATTGAATAATCCCTTATAAGAATTTTTTTCATAATTTTTTGCCTTTTCGAAAAGTAACATAAGATTTGTCTTTCTCTGATCTCCCATATCTAAAAGTCCGACATAATTATAGTATCCTGTATAATTATATAAAAACCATATCAATTCATCAGCTGATACTAGAGTTTTCTTTTCTATAAATAATTTTAAATCGGAAATAAATTTTGAAATTTTTTCTCTTATACTTGCTCTAATTTCTATATTTTCATCAGCTAATATCTTAGTTAAAAGCTCATAAAATTTTAATTCTCTATCTACAAGTCTTATTTGACTTAATTCTGTTGGTGTAAAATTATAAATTGGAGAATACATAACTGAAAGAAGAGGAATATCTTGCATAGGATTATCTATAATCTTGAGTAAATTGATTATTGTATCTACTTCAAAAGTATCAAAATATCCACCCGTACTCTCTGCATAAATCGGAATATTATATTCTAAAAATACTTCTTCTAAAATTTTTGTATTATTGCTTGGAGAACGCATCAAAATAACAATATCTTTATAATCAACTTTTCTATAATCATCCAAATTTTTATCATAAACTTTAAAAGGATTTTCTTTATTGTTCATCATATTGTAGATTGTGTTTGCAATTTTTATACATTCAAGCCTAAAAGATTTCATCTCCTCAAAATCTTCTGAATACTCATCAGTTAAAATTATCTCATCTTCGTCCTCATCATCTGATTTTTCATCAACCAAAAGAATTTCAACTGCACCACCGACATTTTCATCACTTTCTTTAAAACTTGCCATAGGATTTAATCTTTCATCAACAGTATAATCAAGTTCTCCCGTTTCTTTTTTCATTATTTTTGAAAAAACTAGATTTGTTCCCTCAAGAATTTCTTTTCGACTTCTAAAATTCGCATAGAGCATTATCTTTCTATTAAAACTGTCAATATCATCCTCTACTCTATAATAATTTTCATACTTTTCCATAAAAATACTTGGATCTGCCTGTCTAAATCTATAAATGCTCTGTTTAACATCTCCAACCATAAATCTATTATTTTCTTTAGCAACTGCTGATAAAAGAATTTCTTGAACTAGGTTGCTGTCTTGATATTCGTCAATAAAAACTTCAGCATATTTTTCTTGATATTCCAAAGCAGCTTTTGACGGTTTAATATTTCCATCTTCATCAATATCTACAAGTATCTCTAATGCCAAGTGTTCAATATCGGCAAAATCTACATAATTAAATTTTTGTTTTCTCTCCCAAAACTTTTCCTTAAATTTAATTACAATATCAGAAATAGCGCGAACATAAGGATAGATTAAATCACTTTCTATCTTTATATTTTCTATATTCAAATTTAAACTCTCAAGAGATTCTTTAATTCCGTCTTTTAAACTATCTATTTCTTTTTTTACTTTATTATATATTTCTTTTACTTCTTCATCACATTTTGAAATTCTAAAACTTCCAAAATCTGAATGTAAAAATTCATAAGATGATTTTTTTAATTCATCAAATTTTGTATTATCCTTTAAAAATGTCTTTAAACTTTCCTTTACAACAGATAATGCATCCAACAAAGTATTATAGATATTTAAATATTTTTCAAGTTCAGGATAATTTTCAATTTTTTTCAAATTATTTTTAATACTAAGTTCAAAAAATTCCAAATCCATATCTACATCTTTTGCAATATCCAAGATGTAATTTTCTAAATAAAAATTATCATCCTTTGTACTCGTATTAAAAAATTCTGCCTTTTCATTTAGCCAAATATCTGGAAAAGGATGAGAATTCACAAAATTATTTACATTTAATAAAAGTTGCAAAAGTCCTTCATCGGTATTTTTCTTAACATACCAATCAACTAATCTTAAAAAATTTTCATCATTATTTTCATAAAGCTCTTCAAATAGTTCTTGCATAACTTCTTTTGCTAAAACTTCATTTTCACTAGGATCTATTACTTTTATATTGTTATCCAAATTTACCAAATGAGCATAAGATTTCAGAACATCCTTACAAAAAGAGTCAATAGTTGTGATGTCAGCACCACTAAGGAGCATTAATTGTTTTTGAAGATGTTCATTTTCTGGATTTTCTTCAAGTTTATTTTCAATAGCCTTACTTACTCTTTCTCTCATTTCAGATGCAGCCAATTTTGTAAAAGTTACAACAAGTAATTTATTTATATCTATAGGATTTTTTTCATCTAAAACAAGCTCTATAATTCTTTCAATAAGTACAGCCGTTTTTCCAGAACCTGCTGCAGCGGATACAAGTAAATTAGTATTCCTACTATCTATTACTTGTTTTTGCTCTTTAGTCCACTTTACTTCACTCACTATTTCTCACCTCTTTTCTCTTTATTTTTTAATTCCATTTTTTCAAATACTTCATTCGGTTTGTCTTTTGTTACTAAATTCTTAATATTATTATATTTATTATGCTTAATATCAAATCTACAAATGGATTTATATTTGCAATAATCACAAGGCTTTTTATCCTTATACCTGAAAGGTTTTATATCAATATTTCCATCATAAATTTCTTCACAGATATCCTTAGTCTTATTTAAAACAAATTCATTTACTATTTCAAATTCATCAGTTGTCAATCCTAAAGTACCTGCTCCAATTTCTTGACCTTTTGATTTCAGTTTGATAGGAAGTATTTCAGAAGTTAATCTATTTTCTTCTAAAGTTTTATCTAGATTCTTTAAAAGTTCCATATCCTTGATAACAAAACCGGTAAGCTTATTTTTCTTAAGTTTTTCACTATAAAAGCTATCATCATTCATATCAAGCATTTTTGAATAAGTTTCAAAACCAACCAAATTTGTAGTAAAATCACTATAAAATAATCCTGCTGGTTTATATCTATCTTTATTTGAAGATAAAATTGCATTCATATATACAAAAAGTTGAAGTTGAAGCCCAGCATAAACTTGATTCAAGTCAATATCTCTTTTTGAAGACTTGTAATCAATAATTCTTAAAAAGTCTGAATTTTCACCCTTAAAAACGTCAATCCTATCAATCTTCCCAACTAATTTAATATCCTTTCCATTTTTTAAAGTATATGAGATTGGCTTGATAGACTCATCTCCAAATTCCGTTTCAAAACCTGTTGGAATAAAATTACCACGTCTTACTTGTTCAGCCATAATTTCTATGCTTTCAACAATATTTTTTTGTGTAATACTTGAAAAATATTTATATTTTGGAGAGCTTTCAAGAATAAAATTAGACTTTTCAGCCATTTTTGCTGTTAATTTTTCGACTTCCCTTTGGATAAATTCTCTATCAATTGTATTCCAATCAATGTTATTTTCGTAAACACCTTTAAAAAAGTCGTCAAAAATCTTATGACAATAAGTTCCATAATCAGCAGGAGAAAAGTCATATACTTCTCTTTCCTTTGCTCTAAGTCCATAATTTATAAAATATGAAAAAGGACAACGCACAAAGTTTTCTAATTTTGAAATACTTACATTTCCACTTTCATAAAGGAATGATGTATAATCTTTGATATTTTCTGTTTCTTTTTTGTAGTTTAGTTTATCCTTTAAAATATCAATCTTATATTTATAATCATCATCTTCCATCAAAAAATCTATGATTTCTTTAAAATTATATTTATCATTTTCACTCAATTTATTTGAATTTAAAGCATCTATATTGGATACTAAAATTTGGTATAACCTCTCTTTGGAGAAAGTTTCAAAAATATCCATAATAGTAAAATTTTTAAAGAAATCTATGCTTTCAATTTCTAAATTTTTAAAAAGAAATAACATCTTTTTCACAAATCTCGAAACTAAAAGACTCTTTCCTTCCAAATCAGAAATAGGATAAGTTATATACAACTTTTCTTTGGCAATACTAAAAGTCTTATAACTTAAAAATTGCTCATCAGTAGTTTTAATTAAATTATTATTTGAAAAATTTAATCCTAAAGTTTTTAAATTTTCTTTTTCATTTTCACTAATTAAATCATTATCAACAATGTTTTTTGGAAAATTTCCATCGTTAACACCCAATACAAAAGCTATTTTTGTAGAAGGTTTTTTCATTCTATCAACTGTTGTAATAAAGATTTCATCTTTTGAAGGTGGTACAATTCCAAGTTCAATATTTTCAATTTCAGTTTTAATTAAATTTAAAAATTTAGAGTAGGAAATTTTATCATCTCCCATAAATTCAACTAACTCATCTAATACTCCAATGAAACTTCCCCACACTTGAGAATACTCTTTTGCCTTATACAAATTCCCTTCATTTTGAAAATATGTTACAAATTCATTTATTCGATCAAAAAGACCAATTTCTAAAGTAAACTCATATAAATATTTACAAATATCTTTTACTGTATTTCTACCTTTTAACTTTTCATGTAAATTTTTAATCGGAGCTACCACTAAATTTTTAATCTCATTTATCTTTTCAAGTTTTTCATCGTCACTTTCTTCTTCAACACTATGGACGATTGACTTGCTCCACAATTCATCAAACCAACGATTACCTTTTATATCATTAGCAATTACATAGTTTTCTAGAAGAAAAATATCTTCATTTGAAATTCCAGTTAGACCACTTTTTAAATATCTAAAAACAGAATCATAGGAATAATTTTTATCCTTCATATCTAAAATAGATAGTATTAGAATAATAATTGGATTTTCCATAATTGAAATTTTTTCATCTAAGAAATAATCAATTTTATAATCATCAAAAACTCTTTCAATTATATAAGAATATTCTTCTAAACTTCTCATACAAAGAGTTATATCATTGTATCTATATTTTTTTGTCTTAACTAATTTTGAAATTTCTTCTGCAATAAAAGAAACTTCATCATAAATATTTTTAAACTTTATAATTCTAATATTTTCAGAATCTTTATAATATGGTTTTGCAGAAAAATCTCCTACACTTTTTTCTAAGAAGTATAAATCATCAGAATTATAATAGCTTTCATTTGAAAGTGAAACATTGCTAAGTAATGGAATATTATGCTTCTCACATATATTTTTAATATTCAAAATTGTAGAATTACTTCTAGCGAACATATTCATTTTTGAATGTAAATTTTTAAAATCAGTTAAAAGAGAAAAATAAATATTTTTTGAAAAATAGATTAACTTTTCAATTACCAAGTATTGAGCAGGAGTAAAGTCCATATATTCATCAACGAAAATAGTTGCTCCTTTGATACTTTCAAAATCATCAAGTTTTTGGGCAAAAATATTCAAAGTATCTTCTGTATCAGAGTATTTTTTATCAATCAAATTTTCATAAGACTTATAAATATTATATAAATCTTGCATTTTAAATTTTAAAGACTCGTTTTTGATATTTTCTGTAAGTGAAAAAACATCTGTAACTGAAAAATCATTTTGCTTAAACTCTATTATCATATCCATAATATTGTTTACAAAACCCATTTTAAAATCATCGGATTTAAAAGTAATCAAATCTTTTGAAACCAAGTCCATTGCTTTAAAAGTTAAAAGACTTCTAGCACTTGTCGTAAGTCTTCTCTCCTTAAGTCCACCGACATTGGTAAAGACAATTTTACTTAAAGTTGAAAAACTTACAACTCTAATTCTAAAATTAGGATCAATATTTTTTTCATTTTCAAGCTTTTCACTTAATCTTTTTTCCATTTCATATGTAAATTTTTCCGGAACTAAAATATAAATAGGCTTTTTATCTTCTCTTTTAGCCTCTTCAAAACAAAGCTCTAAAATCTTATCAGTCCTATCTGCTCCAAATCTTCCTGTTATAAATCCAACTGCCACAATAATTACCTCTTTCAATCTGATATGATTATTTTATCATATTTTGATATAACAAAAAAGAGTTACCACTTAAGTAACTCTTTGTAAACTATTCTTTTCTATAAACTGAAAAAATTTTTGATTTTGATCCATCATCATTTTCAATTTGCAAATCATATCTAGTATATACTTTCCCATTTGTATCCTTAACTTTTTTATGAGAAACAACTACCAATTTTTTATCTTTTACATCTTTATTAGCATTATCTACATATTCTTTAATAGTCTTTTCTTTTTCTAATATTACAGATTCTGTTTTTAAAATTTCTTCGTCCACTTCAACTTTAAAATGATTATAAGCAAGTAGTAATCCAAAAAATAAAAGTAAAATTAAAAACAACTTAAAAGGTTTATTTTTCATTGTTTATCTCCTTTTAATTTAATAAAATAAAATTTTTTATCTTTACAAAATTATTTTTCTTTATATTTTTCTTCATAAAAAAATATTATGGATTTTTTTCCCTCAAAAGTAACTTCTATTTCATGAAAATTGTAAAATATACCATCTTGGTAAATAAATTCAGTTTTAATTACTTTCAATTCTTCTCCGGTTTTATCTTTTCTATACTCTAAATATCTATCTATTCCAAATTTTGAAATTTTTATAAATTCGACTTCCGTGTCTATGAAGTTTGGCTCTAAATTGTCCAGACCAAATGGAGCAAGTCTATTTATATCGCACAATTTTTTCTTATTAATACTTTTAATATTTAGCCAAGAATCCACATTTAAAACTTTTTCCACATCTTCCCGATTTTTTCTGACCAGTTTTTGCCGCAAATATTTCTCCACTTCAAGAAGATATTTTTCCGAAACCAAAAATCCAGCCGCCAAATCATGCCCTCCAAACCGCTCCAGCTTATCTGAAACACTTTTTAAAATATCAAAAATATTAATTCCTTCAATGCTTCTGCAAGATGCCTTTCCATATCCATTTTTTATTGAAACTAGAATTACTGGAATATTATATTTTATGGAAATTCTTGAACATACAACACCAATTACTCCAG